>OKSH01001382.1_pt1 | contig 21775 bp, 19 predicted proteins | sample 1601231 | NCBI WGS metagenome assembly OKSH01 (sample SAMEA3541596, study PRJEB24748) | human gut metagenome | biome: human gut; feature: human-associated habitat; material: faeces | place: China | collected 2012
GGGACCGTGACCCGGCAGTTCGCCTCCTCCGGCGCGGCGGACGCGGGTATTGCGCAGCAGATCGTCGTTGCACGCAATAAGGACGCCGCTCTTGTGGACCCGACGCAGACCTCCAACGCCACGGACCTGATGACTGTGGCCTGGAACTTTGAAGGCCTTGTGTTTCCGGCCAATGACGGCACCGCCATCGAGGGCGCTTTGGCCGAGAGCTGGGACGTTTCCGAGGACGGCCTGACGTACACCTTCCATCTGCGCGACGGGCTGAAATTCTACAATGGCGACGCTGTTACGGCAGAGGATATCCTGTATTCTCTCAACCGTGCCATCGACCCGGAAAAATCCATCTTCGCGGGTTTTCTGACGGCCATCGCGGGCATTGAATGCCCCGACGACACGACGGTCGTTGTGACGCTGAAAGCCCCGACGCCGGACTTCCTGTCCAATTTCACAATGCCCTGCTGCGCCATTGTCCAGAAGGACAGCGGCGAGAGCGGCGACTATAAGGACCTCGTCACCTGCGGCCCGTATTATATTGCCGACTGGGTGAAAGACCAGTACATGCTGTTCAAAAAGAATCCCAATTACTACGACCCGTCCAAGGCTGTTACCGAGGAGATCAAGGTGACCGTCGTGGCGGATGATTCCACCCGCCTGATGGAGTTCCAGAACGGCGACATCGACCTGATGATGAGCACGCCGCGCAACAATCTGCCCCAGCTCAGCGCGGACAGCAACTATAAGGTAGAAGCCTTTGACACCGTAACGGTGAATTACATCGGCTTTAATGTGGAGGCTGAGGCGGTCTCCAGCAAGGAAGTGCGCCAGGCGCTGGCGTATGCCACCAATGTGGATGATCTTATCGTGGGCGCGAACCAAGGGTACGCCCAGCGCGTCACCACCTTTACCGACAATCTGGACGTGCTGCGCAACACCGGGCTGGAGGGCTACACCCACGATGTGGAAAAGGCGAAATCCCTGCTGGCGGATGCGGGCTATGCCGACGGCCTGACGCTCACGCTGAGCATCACCTCCGGCAATACCACGGAGGCACAGATCGCCGCCATTCTAAAGGAGCAGTGGGCGCAGGCGGGCGTGACGCTGGAGGTCACCCAATACGACGCGGCCACACTTACCGCCATGAAGAAAAACGGCGAGTATCAGGTGGGCCTGACCAATCTGGGTCGCACGGGCCCGGACAGCGCCTTGGCATTGTCTTTCATTGTGTACAACCCAATCACCAACGGTATGTATACCGGCTGGCAGAATGATGAGTGCGAGAGCCTTTATCTGGCCTCCTGCTCCGAGCTGGACGTTGAAAAACGTGCGGAGATGTGGGCGCGCATGCAGGAGATCGAGCTGGACGAAGCGCCTCTCATCCCCACCTATGTGAACCAGGACGTCTATGCCATGCACAGCAATGTGTCCGGCGTGCAGTATAACCTGTTCCTGGGCATCCTGCCTTATACCATGCAGAAAACGGTCTGAGCGCGAAAAATCGTGTACGGCGCAGGATAAAGGATAAAAAGCAGCCCCGCCCCCGGCGGCCGAACGGCCTTTGGGGACGGGGCTTTTGCCGTCCGGATGCAGGGACGGGGAGGACGCTGATGGGCGGCGCGTTTTTCAAAGCCCTGTGACGGGGACGGGCGCGCGCAGGACCATGGACTCCGGTGTGACGGCGCAGTCGTAGGCCAGTACGCGTACTCCTGCGTCCCGTGCGGCGCGCAGGGCGTCTGCGAAAGCAGGGTGCGTGCGCCGGTTGGGCGCGAAGGCGGCTGCGGGAGAAAATTGAACGACGAACAGCACGCAGCACGCAAAGCCCTGCGCCGCGGCGCGTGAAAGGCCCTCCAGATGTTTTATGCCGCGCAGCGTGGGCGCGTCGGGGAACAGCGCCGTGCCGTCCTCCTCCAGCGTGACGCCCTTCACCTCTGCAAGGCACCGGCGCCCGCCGTGTTCCAAATAAAAGTCAAAACGGGAATCGCCCCAGGTGTATTCGGGGCGCAGTACGCTGGGAATCCAGCCTAACCCGCCGGAGGCCAGAAATTCCCGTGCCGCCGCATTGGGCGCCTGGCTGTCGATGTTCAGCAGAAGCGCGCCCTTCTGCACGGCGATAAGGTCGAATTTTGTCTTGCGCTTTGCGTCCGTGCCGAACCGCTGCAGCCATACCGGAGCGCCGGGCAGCAGCAGCTCGGCACAGCGTCCGGTATTTTTCACATGGCAGGTTTGCACGCCGTCCGCGGTTTTCACCTGTGCAAGGAAGCGGTTGGGCCGGGAAACGAAGCGTCCCGGGATCACATTGGAGTACTGCATCGCAGATTGTCCTTTCCGGCCGTCCGTCAAAGATGACCGTATGTATATTTTTATGAAACATTCCGGATGGTATATTACACCCTGACGCCGCGCAGCGGCCCCAACAAAACCGCACGTGCTGCGGTTTTGTATGGTTCAATGTTCTCAAAGCCCTGTGCGCCGGCACAGGGGCGTGCGCCATACACACGTGCAGCCGCGCAAGCGGCGGCTTTGGGGTTATTATACCCTGACGCCGCGCAGCGGCCCCAACAAAACCGCATGTGCTGCGGTTTTGCATGGTTCAATGTTCTCAAAGCCCTGTGCGCCAGCACAGGGGCGTGTGCCTTGCACATGCGCAGCCGCGCAAGCGGCGGGCTTGAGGTTATTATACCACATCCCCCGGCAGGCTTTATACGTTCTTTTTCAAATCACCTGACAAACTTCGTCTCAACATGCTACAATAAGGTCATGGCAACCGCCGGTTGCCGAAATGGAACACCCAGTTGGTGGCCCCGCGCCCGCGCTTTTGTTAGGATGAAATCGGAGGGCGGGCCTGTTCCCGCCTCACTTTTCCTCAGGAGGACACAACTATGACGATCAACGAACGCATCCTTGCGCTGCGCCGGGCGGCAGGCCTTTCCCAGGAGGCTTTGGCCGAACAGGTGGGCGTCTCCCGTCAGGCCATCGGCAAATGGGAGAGCGGCGCTTCTCTGCCCGGGCTGGATAATCTGCAGGAGCTGGCCCGCGCGCTGGGCGTAAGCTGCGACGAACTGCTGACAGGAAAAGAGTCCGGAACGGAAAATACCGCCGGACAGGACGGTGTGGCGCTGGAAAGCGTAAAAGCCCTGCTGGACGCGCAAAATGCGGCGCAGGCCCATGCGGCCCACCGCCAGCGCATCCTTCTTGCGGGCCTTGCCGCCGCGCTCGCCTGCGTGGGTGCGGCGCTGGTGTACCTCGGTGTGCATTACGGGGGCCGCATGCGGGAGCTTTCCAGCCGTGTGGACGACATCGGCGCAAACGTGGCCGGCATCGAAGGCAGCATCGATATGCGTATCTCATCCATCCAGTCCAGCATAGAAGAGAGCCTGCGCCAGCAGGCCAGCATCGTGGCTGGTTTTGATTGGGACTACGGTGTCCCCGGCACAGAACGCCGCGTACCGTTGACGGTTACGGCCACCCCCAAAAACTACCGCGACGGTCTTTCCGCCGTGTTCACTCTTACGCCGGAGAGCGGTGTGCCTCAGACAGCCGCCGGGACGCTGCTGGCGGGCAATGCGTTTCGTGCGGAGTTGGCCGTTCCCCTGGAAATGGAATACCAGGACTTTGCGGTATCCGTCAGCTTCACGCTGGATGGGGAAGCCCAAACGGAGGAACTGTTCCGGGAATACGATTTTGTCTCGGGCTACCAGACGACGGTTTCGGTGACGCCCACGGAATTTAAAGCACAGCACTCCGGGCTCAGGACGGACGGTACCGCCGGAATGACGCTGGGCGGGGATTTTGAACTTTCGGTAAATCGCGCTTACCGCGAGAACTCCGCCGTTCCCGCGCATGCGGTGATCGAGCTGGTGATCGACGGCGAGGCGGTACAGCGGCAGGAGATGGATCTTTCGGCTGATTTTCAGCTTGTCTCCGGCGGCACCGGAACCGCCGATGAACAGGCGGAAGAGATCCTTTCCGGCATCACCTATTATCTTTCCTTCCCGGAAGAGGTCTACGCCGCACCGCAGAGGGAGGCGGAGCTTGTGGCCGCCGTCACCGACAGCAGCGGGCTTACCGTCACCGCACGGCGGGACCTGTATCGTGTTGGTTGAATCCTATACTCCAAACGCCGTGCGGCGGCATTCTGCCCGTTGCACGGCGTTTTCTGTCTCCGGCCGCATTTGTTTGCCTGCGCGTCCGTGTTTTGACAAAATTTACTTTTTGTCTCTTTTCTTCTTTGTGCGCAGCGGGTATCATAATAGCATATGTTGGGGCGGCACGTCTTTTCACCTCCGGCACGGCGGAGCACGCTCCATCCACAACAGGAGCGATGAAGTATGAGCGTTTATTCTTACGGCCCGCAGGGGCCGGACGGACAGGGGTATCATTCGCAGGGAAACCGGCGTGCGGACGAGCCGTTCGCTGCGCCGGGCGGCAGCGGGCCCGTGATCGACATGGTCCCCGCAAGGCAGAGAAAGCGCCACCCGTTTTTGTACGGGCTTGTGCTGGTGGCTCTGTGCGGCGCAGCGGCCTATTTCGGCACTGTATACGCCAACAGCCGTACCATGCCCGAACCGCAGAACGTCGTGGTGTATCAGGCGCCGTCCGGAAACGCGCCCGTGACCGGGGGCGCGCGCCTGGATGCGGCCAGTGTTGCCGCGGCGGCCAGCGATTCCGTGGTTGAGATCACAACGGAATCCGTGCAGACCGGCAGCTATTTCAACCAATATGTTGCCACAGGCGCAGGCAGCGGTGTGATCATCTCTGCCGACGGCTATATCGTCACAAACGACCACGTTATCAGCGGTGCAAACAGCATTGCGGTGCGCCTGCATGACGGCACCACCCTGGATGCCGCTTTGGTGGCCACCGACGCCAAGACCGACCTCGCTGTTATCCGCGTACAGGCACAGGGGCTCATTCCCGCCACACTGGGCACCTCGGCAGACCTTGTGGTGGGCCAGCCCGTGGTTGCCATCGGTAACCCGCTGGGCCGTTTGGGCGGCACGGTAACGGACGGTATCATCAGCGCCAAGGACCGGGTGATCAGCATTGACGGAGAGCATATGACGCTGCTGCAGACCAACGCAGCCGTCAACCCCGGCAACTCCGGCGGCGGACTGTTCGACGCGCAGGCGCGTCTGGTGGGCGTGGTGAACTCCAAATCCTCCGGCTCGGACGTGGAGGGCCTTGGCTTCGCCATTCCCATCGACACAGCGCGTCCCGTCATCGAGCAGCTCATCACCCAGGGCTATGTCAGCGGCAGGCCGTCGCTGGGCATGGAGCTGGTGGAGCTGACATCCTACCGCTCTGCGATTTTCGCAGGCACCGGACGGCTGGGCGTATATGTGAACAACGGCGGCAAAACGGGCCTGACGAACGGCGATTACCTTCTCTCCATCGACGGGCTTGCCATTGAAACGATGACCGACGTAAAGACCGCTCTGTCCGGGCACTCGCCCGGGGACACGGTGACGGTGCAGTACCTGCACAGCGGTGCGGTACGGGAAGCCGCCGTGGTACTTGTGGAGGATATTCCCGCTGCATGAGCTTTTTGCGCACTTTTTGAAAAAAACGTAAACTTTTGCGGATATCCTATATTTTCCGCACGGACAGGGGTATAATAAAGTATTATGGGTGCTGTATATTTTTCACGGTGCCCAATCACCGGCACGCGCTGCGCAGCCGGACATGGAGGTGGGCGCTTGCAAATCGAAAAGATGCGGGCCTTTATCATCAGGGTCCTGTTTTACTGCATCATCCTCGGGCTGGCCTACGCCGTGCTGAAATATGCGCTGCCGTTCCTGATGCCCTTTCTGGTAGCGTTTCTTATTGCCTTTATCCTGAAACCCGTTATCAACTGGGTGACACAAAAAACAAAGCTTGGGCGCAAGCCCGTTTCGGTTTTGCTGCTCATTGCGTTTTATGTTCTGGCGGCCGCTCTCATTACGGTGCTGGGTACGCGGCTTGTGATTTTCTGCCGCGATATTTTCTACGCGCTGCCGCAGGTGTACGACACGGTTGTGGCCCCGGCGCTGAATTCGCTGCAGGACACACTGGAAAACTGGGTGATGGCCCTGAACCCCACGCTGACGGATTTTGTGGAAAGCGCCGGCAACAGCCTGTCGTCCTCGCTGTCCTCAATGGTCACCGCCATCTCCACAGGCGCTCTGAGCGCGGTAACGAATGTGGCCGGTTCCGTGCCGTCGTTCCTCGTTAAGTTCATCATCACCATCGTCGCGTCGTTTTTCTTCGTTTCGGATTATTATGCCATCACCTCTTTCCTGGCGCGTCAGCTGCCCCAAAAAGCACGGGACATGCTGTTCAAGGTGAAAGAAAAGGGCGTGGACGTTATTTTCAAATTCGGACGGGCCTACGCCATTTTGCTGAGCATCACCTTTGTGGAGCTTCTCATCGGTTTTTCTCTGTTGCGGGTGGACTACGCCCTGCTCATCGCGCTGCTCACCGCCATTGTGGACATCCTGCCTGTGCTCGGCACCGGCACGGTGCTCATCCCGTGGGCGGCGGCCATGCTGATTCTGGGCAACTTCCCGCTGGGCATCGGGCTTCTTATTTTATATGCCATCATCACCGTGGTCCGCCAGATGCTGGAGCCGCGCGTGGTAGGCAAGCAGATCGGCCTGTATCCGCTGGTAACGCTTGTGTGCATGTTTGTCGGCACCTATCTGTTCGGTTTTGTAGGGCTGTTCGGCCTGCCCATCATCGCCACGGTCCTGGTGCAGCTCAACCAAAGCGGAGACATCCACCTGTTCAAGTGAGCCTGTGCAGAGCATGAAAAAAGCGCGTTTGACATTTTGTCAAACGCGCTTTTTTATTTTTCCCGGTATGGCTCAGCGCTCTGCGGGCCGCACGGGCAGCAGCTCAATATAGCCCCGGTCACCCACGGGCTCCAATTGTATGCCTGGGTTCGCGCGTCCCACACATAGCCCAGACAGGCGGGGTCGTACTTCTCGATGGCGCCGCGCACCTGCCCGATGGCCTCGCAATAATCCTCCTCCGCAAACGGCTCGCCTTGAAACATCAAATATTCCGCCGCCGGCAGGCGGATCACATCAAAGCCCTCGGGCACGGGACCGTCATAATCCTCTGCGGTCTCCACACCCTGTACATATTCGGACGTACCCGGAGCGCGCTGCTCCGGCGGCAGCCACAGGCACACCGGCTCTCCGCAAAGGGACTTCATACTGGTGAGCGTGCCCCAAACATCGCAGCCGACCTCTTCACAGTAGGCGAAATAATCCCGCGCCTTTACTCCGCGCTTCAAAATGACCTTCCGCGCGGGCTTTTCCACACGCTGTACAAACACCGTTTTCACATTTTCCATTTTTTTCGGCTCCTTTCGCAATTCCCGGTATCTTACCCCGTAGGGAACAAAAAGGCACAGCGGAACAGGTTTTGCCGCGTATTCGCCCGGGTTGCAGCCGAAGGCGCGAAAAAACGCCCGCTGATAACCGTCCACGCTGCCGAACCCCAGTTCGAACGCCACGTCTGTAATGCGGCAGCCTTCGTCCCGCAGGCGCAATGCGGAGCGGGACAGACGCAGCCGACGGATATAATCCGCCGGCGTCAGCCCTGTGTGCCGCCGGAACAGCCGGTACGCATACCAAGGCGAAAACAGCGCGGCCCGGGCCAGGTCCGCCGGAGTGATCTCCCCAGCCAGATTCTGTTCGATATAATCCTGCATGCGCTGTACCGCTTCGATCTGCTGCGTCATGCCGTTCCCTCCCGACACCGAGGCTTCCGTCCTGCCGCCAGACGCTTGCTTCGCCTTAAGCGCACCTTCGCCCGCGGCCCGCATCTGCCAGGCAGGCATAGGATACCACACCGCCTCCGGCCCGCGCTCGACCTTTTTTGCCTTTTCGGCCTCAGCGCGTCGCCGCCGCGCATACGCCCCGGCATTCCGCCGCGCCTGCCGCGCGCAGAGCTTTTGCACATTCGTTCAGCGTGGAGCCTGTGGTGAGCACATCATCCACCAGCAAAATCCGCTTTCCCTCCAGCAGCGCATCCGGCCGGGCTAAAAATGCATTCTTCAAATTTTTCCGGCGTTCCCCGCCGGAAAGAGCCATTTGCCGGGGCGTTTCCCGTATTTTGCAAAGCGCCTGCATCACAGGCAGCCCCAGCTCCCGGCCCAGCGCGCGCGCCAGCATCAACGGCACGTCATAGCCGCGGCTCCGCCGTTCCCCTCTGCCGGAAGGCACCGGGACCAATACATCCACATCCCCCAGACACCCCGCCGCTTTCAACGCCTCTGCCTGCAGCAATGCCAACGGGCGTGCAAGATCGGTGCGCTTTTCAAATTTCAGCCGCAGAACCGCGTCCCGCACAGGCGGTTCATAGAAATACGGCGCATACGCCGCATCCAGATGCTCCAGCGCGTGCCCCTGCTTCGGTACCGGATGCCTTAGAGGACGGCGTATGCACGCCAGCGCCGGCCCGCATACGGCACATGGACCGGAAAAGCCCAAAACCGCATCGCAGAAAGGGCAGCGGCGCGGGAACAGAATATCCCCGCACAGCTCAAACAGCCGCTTTGATTTTTTCAAAGAGCTATCCCCCCTGTTCACAGCGTTTCGTCCCGGATCAGATCGGCCAGACAGGAAAACCGTTTGTTCCTCCGCACGCTGCGCACCATCTGCGCCACCTCCGCGCTATGGCCCGCAAGGATACAAAGCGTTTTTGCACGTGTGACGCCTGTATACAGAAGATTGCGGTAGCACAGCTTGGGCGGCACGTCCATCACCGGAATGATGACAGCCGGGAATTCGCTGCCCTGGCTTTTGTGGATGGTGACGGCATAGGCCGGCTCCAACTCCCGCACATGCTCGGCGGTGTATACCAGCAGCCTGTCCTCGCTGCGCACCGTCACACTGCCGCCGCGCACGTCCACATCGACGATCACGCCCATGTCGCCGTTAAACGCGCCCGCGCCCTCCTCGCCGCCGTCGGGCCGGGTATACGGAATGTCGTAATTGTTGCGCACCTGCATTACCTTATCGCCCACACGCAGGATCTTGTCGCGGATATTCAGCTGCGGGCGGCCCGGTGCGGGCGGGTTCAGCCGCTGCTGCAACGCCGCGTTCAGTGCAACCGTGCCCAGCGGGCCAATTTTAGACGGACACAGCACCTGAATGTCTTCGAACGGGTCGAATCCATAGCTCTGAGGCAGGCGGCGGCACACAAGGTCGCACACCAACTGCTGGCAGGCTTCGCCGTCGGATTCCAGCATGAAGAAATCACTGTCCCGCGAGCCCTTGCCGGGCAGCTGTCCTGTGACGATGCGGTGCGCGTTGGAGACGATCATGCTCTCGGCCGCCTGGCGGAAGATATCCCGCAGACGGATCGTAGGCACTACGCCGGAGGCGATAACGCCGCCCAGCACGTTGCCGGCGCCCACGCTGGGCAGCTGGTCCTCGTCTCCCACCATAATGATCTTGCATTGCGGCTTGAGCGCCAGCAGCAGGCTCTCAAACAGCATCACATCCACCATGCTCATCTCGTCAATCACCACAACGTCGCATTTCAGCAGGTTTTTTTCGTTGTGGATAAAGCGCACGGTGTCATTGTTCGTATAATCCACCTCCAAAAGGCGATGGATGGTCTTTGCCTTGCGGCCTGTCAGCTCCGACAGGCGTTTCGCAGCACGGCCTGTAGGCGCGGCCAGGGCCACACGGTCCCCATTCTGCTCAAACGCGGCCAGCATGCCGTTTACGGCCGTCGTTTTACCTGTGCCCGGCCCGCCTGTGAGTACCAGAGCATTGGCGCCAAGCGCCGCTGCGATTGCCTCCCGCTGCAAAGGCGCATAGGTGATGCCCTGCGCCGCTTCGATGCGGGCGATGGTCTTTTCCGCGTGCTCGCCCCCGGCGCAGGGATACTTGATCAGCCAGCGAAGGTGGCGGGCCACGGAAAGCTCCGCCCGCATATATTCAGGCAGGTATACCCATGCTTTTTCCCGGTATTCCACGGCGCATAAATCGTTGTTTTCCAGCATGAAGGCCAGCGTGGAAGCCACAGTCTCCGGCTCCACGCCCAAAAAACCGGAGGCCGCGCCGCACAGCTTGTCCTGCGGCAGGCAGGCGTGGCCGTTCTGCAGATTGTGGCGCAGCACGAACAAAAGCCCTGCGCACACGCGCTCCCGCGCGTCATACTCAAGGCTCATGCTCTGGGCAATGGCGTCCGCCACGCCGAAATCCTGATAAGCGGGATACCCGCACAGCACGTACGGATTGTGGGAGACGACCTCGACCGTATCAGGCCCGTACTGGCGGAACAGCGCGACAGCGGCGGAGGCCGGCAGGTTATATCGCGCCAGATATCCGATGGCCTCCCGCACGCCGAAGATACGCTTGAATTCGTTGGAAGCCGCCAGAGCCTTTTCCGGCGTGATGCCCTTGATCTTCGTCAGCGCCATGGGATCGCTGGCGATGACCTCCAGCGCATCCGCGCCGAAAACATCCACGATACGCCCTGCCAGTGCTTTGCCGATGTACGGCAGCGCGCCGCTGGCAAGGTAGCGCCGGATCGCCGTTGCGCTTTCCGGCATGCGCACCTCACACGCCTCCACGCGGAATTGTTCGCCGAAGCTGGGGTGTGTGACAAAGCGGCCGTGCAGCGTCACGTCTTCTCCCACATTCACATCCGAAAGCTCGCCCACCGCGGTGTAAAGGTCTCCCCCGCTGGAAAATTCCAGCACCGTGTAGCCGTTTTCCTCGTTGCAGTATACGATATTTTCAACTGTGCCCGAAAGGGTCTGCCATTCCTGTTCCTGCGCCATGCGCGTCTCCCTTTTATTCTTTCGCCTGTCGAAAAAGCCGGGCTTCTCCGCCATGCTGCCTGCGGACAGCGCTTCCGGCCCTGTTCGCCGTACAAGACGGCCCGGGGCGGCATTCGCCGTGTGGCTTGTACTTTGCTCCGCAAATGCATCCGGCTTTTCGGCTGCCGGCTTTTTCCCGGGTATTTCTTTTTCCTCTTTGTTTTCTTTGATGCACCGCGCTCTTCTCTGCTTCACGCCGGAGCTGCGCGGTGCGTTATTCCTGCACCGTAAGCTGGGCCTGCACCACTTGCGCCAATGTGTCCGGCGTAGCGAAGGCCACACCCCGCATTCCCGCTCCCGGCGGCGTGAAAGCGTCCTCCTGCGGGCACAGCACCACCACCGCGGTGTCCGGCAAAGCCGCGCGTGCATCCAGCACGCCGGCCCACATCTGCTCGCTTGTGTCCGCCCGAAGCACCACCAACGCTTCCGCCGCTTTTCTGCGGCGGAACAGGCAGTTCGTCAGAAGGTCCGACAAATAATACGCGCCCAGCACCGCGAACATCGTCACGATGATCAGCATCACTCCGCTCAGCATTTCATGCACCTCCGTTTTCCCTGACACTACTCCCAGCATATGAAAAACAGGGCCGGACTGTGCGGCGCGGGCGGTTTATTCACCGCGCTTTGCCTGCTGCTCCAAAAATTCATGCAGCTCACCGCGCGCCTCCAGGCAGCGCATGTCCGCGATCATGTCGTCATAATAGCGGCGCATATCCGCCAGCGTGACGTTGAAGCACAGCGAAGCATCACTGTAAAAATCCGCGTCGCTTTTGCGGTATGCCTCCATGCGCGCGGCCGCATCGCTTTGGGCCGCGGGCTGCACGAAAAGGCTGGTGGCCCGGCGCACGTCCGGCGCATGGGGGGTGATGCGGCGCCCGTGCTCCAGATATTTCAGCCACATCCCCCAATCCTCATGGGCTTCCAGCGTTTCGATGAGGCCGCCGTACCGCTCGAACAGACTGCGGCGGAACAGCACGGTCTGTATAGGAATGCGGCAGTTTTGACACATGGTAAAACGGTCGATGCGGTCGAATACCATGGGGCGTACCTCCGTGACGGTTCCGTCCTTCGCCACGAACATCGCCATGGCGCTGCCCAGCACGAGGTCCGCTTCCGGGTGCGCGCACAGCACACCCGCCAGCAGTTCCAGGTGATCGGGATAAAAGAAATCGTCATCGTCCAGAAAGTTGCACAGCGCTCCCCGCGCCGCCGCAAGCCCCCGGTTGCCGTTGGCTGCACGGCCGTGGAACCGGCCATCGTTCAGATAGCGTATGGGCAGCTCCGCAAAATCCCGCTCCACCATTTCCCGTGCCGCAGGCGGGCCGTCCTCCGCGACGATGATCTCAAAATTGCGGTATGTCTGCCAGCGCAGGCTCTCCAGCGTGCGCTTCAGTGTCTGCGGCCTGCCGCAGGTGCGCACAATGACGGAAATGAGCGGCGTTTCCTGCGGCGGCGTAAATTTCCACAGGCCTCTGTCCGGTGAAAAGCCGCCTTCGAAGCGTGCCGGACGCGCGCCGTATTCGGCACGGTGAGAAAAACGCCAGAACAGGAAAGGCCACAGCTTTATAAAATGACGCAGATAATTTTTTGCCAGAACGCGGCGCACACCGTTGAAATGCAGCGGACGGCGAAGCGCGCCCAAATACATTTTATGCCCGCGCCAGATATCCCGCCAGGAGCCGAACTTATAACGCAGCAGCAGATTGCCGTAGAAGCTGCCCGCATATTCTCCCAATTTGGGGCCGCCATTCTCATAGGAATAATGGGTGACGCGCGCTGCGGGCACGTATTGCAGCCGGTATCCTCCGGCGCGCAGCCGCCAGGAGAGGTCCACATCCTCGCAATACATGAACAGATGTTCGTCAAAACCGCCGACAGACGTAAAAGCGGCGCGCCGGACGGCCAGCGCCGCGCCGCTGGCCCAGCTTGTCTCCAACGTTACGGGATCGATGTGATGCCCTGTTTCATAGGGAAGCTGACGGCACTCAAACGCCGCCGTTTCCTGCGGCGCGCGCACGGCGGCCTCGTCCAGGCGGAGGAATACGTCGGGCCAGACTTCGGTGTCCAAATTCAAAAAAAACAGCAGCGGCGCGCTCCCTTTTGCCGCGCCGCGGTTGCATGCCGCGCCGAACCCAAGGTTCGCGCCGTTTTCCGCCACGGTAAAGCCGCCGAAAGCCGGGTATTCCCCTGCCATGCGCCGCAGCTCCTCCAATGTGCCGTCGGTGGAGCCGTTGTCGGCGAAAACAAGGTGCAGCTCCTCCAGCGGATACTGCACGGCGGCCAGCGCGGCCACACATGCGCGCAGCCATTTCATGCTGTTGTAGGTCACCATCACGATATCATAACGCACGGTGTTTTCTCCCTTTTTCATCGTTGTCACGGCTCCGCCGGCGGATGCATTCATTGCTCCCGACACCGCTGCAGCGGCGGGGCGGAACTATTTTATAGCTTTGCACAGCAAAGCCATAAAAAGCTCATCTTAATGGCCGCAGGCCAGGGACGGCCTGCATGGCCCCCAAAAATAGGCCGTGGCTATTTTTTATAGTATAACACAAACCGGAAGGCAAAAAAAGCGGCGCGCGCCCTTTCTGCCCTCCGGCTCCTTCTTTTTTATTTCCTCAGCATTTTATGCGCTGCGCCGTGGAAAACGATGCATTTTCCGTTTACAGGCCCATGGCCGCACGCAGGGCCCCCGCTTTATCCGTCTGCTCCCATGCAACGCCCAGCTCCTCACGTCCCATATGGCCGTAGGCCGCAAGCTGACGGTAAATAGGCCTGCGCAGGCCCAGCTGCTCGATGATGGACGCCGGCCGCAGATCAAACACCTGTTCCACCGCGGCTTCGATGGCAGCCTCATCCGCCGCGCCTGTGCCGAAGGTGTCCACGCGGATGCTCACCGGCTCGGCCACTCCGATGGCGTAGGCAAGCTGCACCTCACACTGCTCGGCCAGCCCCGCGGCCACCACATTTTTGGCTACCCAGCGCGCGGCATAAGCCGCGCTTCGGTCCACCTTCGTGGGGTCCTTGCCGCTGAACGCACCGCCGCCGTGGCGGCCATATCCGCCGTAGGTGTCCACGATGATCTTGCGGCCCGTCAGGCCCGAATCGCCCTGCGGCCCGCCCACAACAAAACGGCCCGTGGGGTTGACATAGTATTTCGTCTGTTCGTCCAGCAGCTCGGCGGGAACGACAGGGCGGATCACATGCTCCAGAATATCTTTGCGCAGCGCCTCCATCTCCACCTCCGGAGCGTGCTGAGTGGAAATGACCACAGCGTCCACACGCACGGGCCTGTTGCCCTCGTATTCCACAGTCACCTGGCTCTTGCCGTCCGGGCGCAGATAGTCCAGCGTACCGTTCTTGCGCACGTCCGTCAACCGCTTTGCCAGCTTGTGCGCCAGCGAAATGGGCAGCGGCATCAGCTCCGGCGTCTCGCGGCAGGCGTAGCCGAACATCATGCCCTGGTCGCCCGCGCCGCCCGGGTTCACGCCCATGGCGATATCGGGGCTCTGCTCGTCGACATTGGAAAGCACGGCGCATGTGTCCGCGTCAAAGCCGTATTTGGCGCGGGTATAACCGATGTCCCGCACAACGTCGCGCACAATCTTCTGGAAATCCACATAGCCTTCCGTGGTGATCTCACCCATGATATGCACAAGGCCCGTACTGGCAGTCACCTCACAGGCCACACGGCTGTTCGGGTCTTTTTCCAGCAGCGCGTCCAGAATGGCGTCGGAGATCTGGTCGCAGATCTTATCGGGATGTCCCTCGGTGACGGATTCGGAGGTAAAAAGTTTTCTTGCCATTTTTGTTTTCCTTTCTTGTTTCCTGCAAAAGCGCGTAAAAAAGGCCCGGCAGACAACACCGGGCCTTTGCATCAGCTTATCTTTCGGTGTTACCCGCAGGATTTGGCACCTTGCTGTTACAGCAGGTTGCCGGACGTCACAGGGCCTGTTCCCTCAGTCGCTCTTGATAAGGTTTATTCATTTGTGTATAACAGTATAGCAGAACACCATGCGCCTGTCAAGAGGCGGCCGGTTCTTTTTCGCCGAACACCAGACGGCTGATGGGCTTATACACAAGATACGTAATGACGCTGTTGATGGCCGCCTTGGCCAGGTTGAACGGGATGATGGCCGGCAGCAGCAGCTTCACCACCTCGCCCACAGGCGAACCCATAAACAGCGGTGTGAACACCAGGTTGCACACACACATCACGGCCGTCATGGCCAGCGTGCCCGCGGCAAGGCCCAGCAGCGCGGCCTTGCGCGTACGATGCGCCCGGTACAAATTGCCTGCCAGAAGCACAAACGTGCCCGTGGCCAGAAAATGCATGATGATGCCGATGGGGCCGCTGGCCGCGCTGACCGTTACGCCCTGGATCACGCATACCACGGCTGTGAGCGCCAGCCCCGCGGCCGGGCCGAACAAAAAGGTTCCGATGAAAATGGGGATGTCCGCGGGGTCATATTCAAGGAAAGGCGCGGCAGGTACCAGCGGGAAATGGATGAGCGCCACCAGGACGATGGCCAGCGCGGCCAGCATGGCCAGCGTGGTGAGCTTGCGGGTATTGGCGGAAACATTGCGCATGGATAAAACCTCCAAAATAAAATTTCGAGGCCTGCTCGTGGGTGTCCGGGCCGCCGCCAAAACAAAAACGCCCTTCTGCGAAACGCAAAAGGGCGAAACATCTGGCACTGCCGCCGTTTCTTTCATCCGGACTCGACACACCGCGCAAAAACACGGCACGCACACCGTCGGCTTTGGAATTTCACCAAATCAGCGGTACATGCTGCGCATATACCGGTCGCGGGCTTTCACCGCCGGTGGGGAATCTCACCCCGCCCTGAAACAGACTTTCTGTACCATATTATAGCGCATTTTCGCGCGATTGCAATAGAATGGCCACAAATTTCCCGGCAAATATGTTATACTATGTATTATCTACTCAAACGGTTGGTTTTGCGTTCGGCACATCCGCGCGCGGAGCCGCAAAAGGAGGTACTGTTTTTGACCGAAACTGTGGAGACCATTGAAAATATTTCTCAAAACAGCAACACGCTGGTGCAGTGCCTTATCTGCGCCGCGTGGTTCGCCGGTTTTTTCATCGCCAGCCGTGTGTTCAAGCATGTGGTCGGCCCGCGCCTTACCCGAGCCGCGCAAAAAATTGAACGTCCCTATCTTTCCACGCTGCTGCAAAGCTTCATCCGGCCGTGCGCTCTGTTCATTGCGCTCATCGGCCTGTACATCGGCGTACGGCTGCTGCCCTTTGATTTCATCCACACCGACGCATGGCGCACCGCGCAGAATCACGCCGTGCGTATCGCTTTCATCGTGCTGCTGGCTTGGGGACTGCTGGGGGCTTCCAAATGTGTAGAGCTGGCGCTTGTGGGCACGCGCAGCCGCTTTGACCTGGGCGCGGGCGATACCGTCATCCGGTTTCTGGAACGCATTTACAAGGCTGTGATCCTGCTGTTCGCAGGAGTACTCGTCGTCACCGAGATGGGCTACAATGTCAACAGCCTCATTGCCGGGCTGGGCCTGGGCGGCCTGACGTTTGCGCTGGCTGCCCAGGACTCCGCCAGCAACTTTTTCGGCGGCCTTGTCATTATTTTTGAAAAGCCCTTTGAACTGGGAGACTGGATCAGCACCGCATCTCTGGAGGGTTCGGTGGAGGACATCACCTTCCGCAGCACAAAGATCCGCACGCTGGCCAATGCCCTCACCGTTGTGCCCAACTCCAAGCTGTGCGGAGAGCCCATCACCAACTGGACACGTATGAAAATGCGGCTGGCGCAGTTTACGCTGGGCCTGACCTACGGAACGCCCAAGCGAACCGTGGAAGCCGTAACGAACCGGGTGCGCGCCATGCTGGAAAACCACCCCGGCGTACACAGCGAGACCGTGCAGGTACGCCTTTCCGAATTCGCAGACAGCAGCATCGACATTGCCGTGCAGTTCTACACCAAAACCACCGACATCGTGGAATACCGCGCGGTAAAAGAGGACGTCAATCTGCGCATCATGGACATCATGGCCGGAGAGGGCGCCTCTTTCGCGTTTCCCTCCCGCAGCATTTACATTGAAAACGCGCCGTCCCTGCCGGACGGCAAAGGAGGACTACAATGAAAAAAATAACAGCCTTTGCATTTTGTCTGACGCTGGCGTTTTTCCTCGCCGCCTGCGGTAAAGCTCCCGTTTCTTCCACGGGCGGCGCTTCCCTGCCGCCGGCTTCTTCCGGCAGCGCTGCATCCTCCGGCGCGTTATCCACAGCGGGCGGCGCTTCCTCCGCGCCCGCGTCTTCCAGCTCGTCCCCGAGCAGCGAATCCCCCTCTGTGGATACCTCCGGCTGGACGCGCCGCTTCATATCCCTGCCTGTCATGCATCCGGACGGCGGCGCCGGTGAAAAAGCCCTCGTCATCCTCAGCGCGCCCACGGACTGGGAGTACGACAATTACACAACCTTTACGCGGGACGGCGTCAAGGTTGCCGAAGTTCTGAACCTGTGGCCCGCCGCCTCCGGTGCGTCTCCGTTCACAGACGCCATGACGGAGCCGTATGCGGACAACAGCTTTTACCCCGAGGGATACGGCCTGCTTTCCACCGAAGACACGGAGCTGAACGGCAATGCGCTGCACATCCTGCACATGAAGACCTGGCCCGATGACGCGGACAAGCCCTGGTATCCCCAGTATATGTTTTATGAACTGGACGGCTATGTGGTGGAGCTGCATTTCCTTACGGATGAAGAGAACGGCCGCAGCGCGGACATTTTTCGCGCCGTACTGGGCACGATGGAATTGCATTTCAGCGAAAAAGAGGCCGGCGGCAGTTCTTCTTCAGGCGGCGCCTGACCGGCTTTCTTCTTCATCCTCTTTTCTCATCCTTTGCGGGGCGGCTTCGGCCGCCCCGCTTTTTGCAGCTTTGCAAAGTCAGACCAGTGGAGTGTTCCGGCCCACGGCCCTAAAATTACGGTGTGGGACGCAAAGTGGACGGATGCATATAAAAATATGCCGGATCGGCCGCGGCCATTTTTATAAAAATCCTGTTTTTCCTATTGACAGCGTGTGTATGCAGGTATATATTGTATATACAGTATATATACAATATTTCCGAGGTGCCTCATGGATATCATCATCAGCAATGCCAGTGGTAAGCCCATTTACGAGCAGATCACAGTGCAGATCAAAAGCCAGATCCTTTCCGGCGCGCTCACGGCGGGGGACGCCCTGCCCAGTATGCGCACGCTGGCCAAGGAACTGCGCATCAGTGTGATCACCACGAAACGCGCCTACGAAGACCTGGAGCGCGACGGCTTTATTGAAACCGTTGCGGGAAAGGGGAGCTTCGTGGCCTCAAAGAACGCAGAATTCCTGCGCGAAGAAGCGCTGCGGCGGGTGGAGGCTGCCTTACAGCAGGCTGTGGACACCGCGTCGCGCAGCGGCGTATCGCCGCAGGAGCTGCGCCAGATGCTGGAACTTTTATTGGAGGGAAATTAGAATATGAACAGCGCGATCGAAGTGCGCGGGCTTTGCAAGCATTACAGGGATTTCTCCCTGCGGGACGTCTCGTTTACCGTACCGGGCGGCTCTATCATGGGCTTTATCGGCGAGAACGGCGCGGGCAAAACCACTACAATCAAATCCATTCTGGGCCTGCTGCACACGGATGGAGGCTCCATCTCGGTACTTGGGCGCGACCCTGTCACGGACCGCCGCGCCATCGGGCAGGATATCGGCGTTGTGCTGGACGGCAGCTTTTTCTACGAGGGCATGCGCGCGAAGGATATCTCGGCCGTGATGAGCCGTCTGCACAGCCGATGGGACAAAGAGTCGTTCGCGTCGTACTGCGAGCGGTTCGCTCTGCCCATGGAAAAACCGTTTAAGGAATTCTCAAAGGGCATGCGCGCCAAGCTGGCGCTCACCACGGCGCTGGCGCACCATCCCAAACTGCTGGTGCTGGACGAGGCCACCAGCGGGCTGGACCCCGTAGTGCGCAGCGAAATGCTGGATCTGTTCCTGGAATTCATTCAGGATGAGGAGCACAGCATCCTGCTCTCCAGCCACATCACCAGCGACCTGGAAAAAGTGGCGGACTATATCACGTTCATCCACGCGGGAAAGATCGTGTTCAGCAAAACAAAGGACGATATCCTGGAGCAGTACGGCGTGGTGAAATGCGAAAAAGCGCGCGCCGCGGCCCTGGACGGCGCGCATATATTGGGCCGGCGCGACAGCAAATTCGACGCCGAGCTGCTGGTGGACAACCGGCCCGAAGTGGCCCGCCTGTACCCCGGCATACTGACGGAGCAGGCCACCATTGACGATATCATGACTTTTTTTGCCAAAGGAGCGTACGACGCATGACCGGACTGATGCTGAAAGACATGTATTCTCTTCGCACTTATTTTCTCAAGCAGCTCGCGCTGATGACTGTGCTGTATTTGGCCATCTCCGTGGGCCTGATGAAAAACTTCTCTTTTCTTTCCCCGATGCTGACGATGAGCGTGGTGATGATGCTCATTTCCAGCTTCAGCGTGGACGAAGCATCCAGCTGGGATTCCTACGCGCTGACACTGCCCGTCACGCCCCGGGCCATCGTGGGCGCGAAATATCTGCTTTTTTACGGCGCTCTGCTGGGTACGGGCGTTATCGCATCTGTCCTGTGCGGCGTGCTGGACAGTTTTACCTACCGCAACGGCTTTCTTGAGATCGCGGCCAGCACCGGCGGCGTCATCGTCGTATACATGCTTGTCACCGTGTTCATGCTGCCGTTGTTTTTTAAGCTGGGTGCAGAAAAGGCCCGCGTTGCCATGACACTGTGCTTTATCCTCCCCTTTCTGCTCATCGTCTGGGGCTTCAGCTGGCTCGGTGACGGAGCCGCAGCTTTTGTTGAGAGCCTTCCCTGGCCGATGATCGCCACGGTGGGCGGCCTTATTCTGGTGCTGCTGTGCGCCGCCTCCTTTTTCGTGTCTGTGAAATTTTACGAGAGCAAGGAGTATTGAGATGAAAAACAGCCGTCGCTGCTCCAAATGCGGCGGTTCGGACATCGTCCGTATACCGGACCGCCGCGGCCGCTGCGCCAGCGGGAACAATATTTATACTTCCAACTTTGAAAACTTCGGCAAGATACCGGTCATCCGCTATGTGTGCTGCAGCTGCGGCTATGTGGAAAACTGGGTGGAAGATCCTGCCTCCCTGCAGGCCATCCGCACGCGCTTCGGTTGACTTGCAAATGGAAAACCGCTCCCGCCGCACGCCCATTGAATGGGCTGCAGGGAGCGGTTTTGTTTTTCTTTTATGGTTCAGCGGCGGCGCTCTGCGCGGGCCGTGCGGCTCTATCCGCGGGCCTGCCCGTAATATGCGCCCGGGCCGTGCTTTCGCAGGAAGTGCTTGTCCTGCACATATTGGGGCGCAGGAGCCGCGCCCGGGTCGATCTGAACCGTCAGAAGCGCCATTTTCGCCACTTCCTCCAGCACCGCGGCATGATATACAGCCTGAGCCGCGTCTTTGCCCCATGCGAAAGGCCCATGGCTGCGGCAGATGACACCGGGCACATGGACCGGATCAATGTCCCTCGCACGGAATGTCTCAACGATGACCGTTCCGGTATTTTTCTCGTAATCTTCTTCCACCTCCGCGCCCGTGAGAGAGCGCGCGCAGGGCACCGGCCCGTAGAAATAGTCCGCATGTGTTGTGCCGTAGCACGGGATATCCCGTCCGGCCTGTGCCCAGGCCACCGCATGGACGCTGTGAGTATGCACCACGCCTCCGATCTCAGGGAATGCCCGATACAGCTCCAGATGCGTTTTTGCGTCCGATGACGGATGGAGCGCCCCTTCCACGCTGTTTCCATTCATATCCAGCACCACGAGGTCTTCCGGGCGCAGCGCAGAATATTCCACCCCCGACGGCTTGATGACCATCAGGCCCTTGCTCCGGTCAATACCAGACACATTCCCCCATGTGTATGTGACAAGGCCCCGGCGAGGCAGCTCCAGATTGGCCTCATATACCACTTTGCGCAGTTCTTCCAGCATATGGCCTCCCCTCCCTTAGCGCAGCGCGGCCGCGGCGGCTTTTTCCACCGCCAGCCCGCTTTTGTAATCCGTCAGAAAGCGCGCGAAACCCGCCGTATCGGCAGCGTCCGGCTGCTGCACGCTGCCCTGCGCTCCCCGGAACACCGTGTCAGCCAGATATTCTTCCAGCGTTTGGCCTTCGGCCCGGCGCACGCAGTAAGCCGCCAGAAGCGCCATCCCCCAAGGGCCGCCCTCTCCCGCTGTTTCCATCACGGCCACAGGCACGCCCAGCGCGCCCGCCAGCAGCTTCTGCCCCGCCACCGGAGTCTTGAACAGCCCGCCGTGGCCCAGCAGCGTGTCCAGCCGCACACCTTCCTCCACCAACAGGATATCCATGCCCAGCTTCAGCGTTGCCATTGCCGCGTAAAGCTGCACACGGGCAAAATTGGCCAGTGTGAAGCGTGCATCCGGACGGCGCATAAACAGCGGCCGTCCGCTCTCCACACCTGTCACCGGTTCGCCGGAGTAATAGTTGTAGCTCACAAGGCCGCCGCAATCCGCTTCGCCTTCCAGCGCCTTTTGATAGAACAGGTCGTAAAGACGCGGCTTTTCCAGCTTCGCACCGGCGGCTCCGGCCATTTCGCCCAGCACGCGCACCCATGCGTCCAAATCAGATGTGCAGGTGTTGCAGTGTACCATCGCCACCGGTCGCCCCGTGGGGGTGGTGACCATATCGATCTCCGGATACACCCTGGCGAGCGGGCGTTCCAGCACCGCCATGGCAAACACGCTGGTGCCCGCCGAAACATTGCCCGTGCGCACGCCCACGCTGTTGGTGGCGGCCATGCCCGTGCCCGCGTCCCCCTCCGGAGGGCACAGCGGCACACCGGGGCGCAGCACGCCGGTGGGATCCAGCACAAAATCTCCGGCGATTACGC
>OKSH01001393.1_pt1 | contig 21558 bp, 19 predicted proteins | sample 1601231 | NCBI WGS metagenome assembly OKSH01 (sample SAMEA3541596, study PRJEB24748) | human gut metagenome | biome: human gut; feature: human-associated habitat; material: faeces | place: China | collected 2012
TCTTTAACTGATAAAGAAATTTAGAATAATCAATAATACGACAAACAGGGGGTTGAGCATTAGGAGAAATTTCCACTAAATCCAACTCTTTCTCTTCAGCCAGTTTCAAGGCCTGAAAGATAGGATATACTTTTGGTTCAATATCGTCGCCCACAATGCGGACTTCTTTGGCACGAATCTGTTCATTGATTCTGTATTGCCCTTTTAGAGTGTCATTCTTCATTAAAAACGTTTACTTCCTAGTTTGATCTTTTTATTGTTATACTAAATATTTTATTCTGAAACGGCTGCAAAGTTACCATTTATTTATCATATTCTGAACTTCTTCGTTCAAAATTTTAGCAAATTCTTCAAATTTCATGGTTCCCTTGTCACCTTCGCCCTGTCTACGAACAGAAACTTCTCCGTTTTCTGCTTCTTTTTCGCCTACAATCAGCATATAAGGGATGCGTTTCATCTCATTATCACGGATCTTACGCCCGATTTTCTCATTACGATCATCTACAATCGCGCGAATCTCGTGTGTTTTCAAATACATCTTTACCTGCTCTGCATAATCGTTGAACTTTTCACTAATCGGCAGAATAACTACCTGTTCAGGAGTCAGCCACAACGGGAACTTACCGGCAGTATGCTCAATCAATACAGCAACGAAACGTTCCATAGAGCCAAACGGAGCGCGATGAATCATAACCGGACGGTGCTTCTGGTTATCAGAACCCATATATTCCAGTTCGAAGCGTTCCGGCAAGTTATAATCTACCTGAATAGTCCCTAACTGCCAACGACGCCCAATCGCATCTTTTACCATAAAGTCGAGCTTAGGGCCATAGAAAGCAGCTTCACCATATTCAATCTTGGCAGGTAATCCTTTTTCTTCACAAGCTTCAATAATAGCTTGTTCCGCCTTCTCCCAATTATCATCGCTACCGATATATTTCTCACGGTTCACTTTATCACGCAGTGATATCTGAGCTTCAAAATTCTGGAAGTTCATAGAACGGAATACAATAGAGATAATATCCATCACACGGAGGAATTCATCTTTCACCTGGTCCGGACGGCAGAAGATATGCGCATCATCCTGGGTAAAGCCGCGAACGCGCATCAGACCATGCAGCGCGCCAGACGGTTCGTTACGGTGGCAGCTACCGAATTCCGCCATACGCAGCGGCAGGTCGCGGTAGGATTTCAGCCCCTGGTTGAAGATCTGCACGTGACCCGGGCAGTTCATCGGCTTGATACAGTATTCACGGTTCTCAGAAGAGGTGGTGAACATCGCATCTTTGTAGTTGTCCCAGTGGCCGGTTTTTTCCCACAGCACACGGTCCATCATGAACGGACCTTTTACTTCCTGATACTGGTACTCTTTCAGTTTAGAACGAACAAACGTTTCCAGTTCACGGAAGATGGTCCAGCCGTCATTGTGCCAGAACACCATCCCCGGCGCCTCTTCCTGCATGTGATACAGGTCGAGCTGCTTACCGATTTTACGGTGGTCACGCTTGGCGGCTTCTTCCAGACGCTGCAGGTAGGCATTCAGCGCTTTTTTATCTGCCCACGCGGTGCCGTAGATACGCTGCAACATTTTATTGTTGCTGTCGCCGCGCCAGTAGGCTCCGGCGGTTTTCATCAGCTTAAAGTGATGGCAGAAGCGCATGTTCGGTACGTGCGGACCGCGGCACATATCGATATATTCTTCATGATGATACAGGCCAGGCTTGTCATCATGGGCAATGTTTTCATCAAGAATAGAAACTTTATAGCTTTCGCCGCGTTTCACGAAGGTTTCACGCGCTTCATGCCAGCTCACTTTCTTCTTGATAACGTCGTAGTTTTTCTCGGCGAGCTCATGCATACGTTTTTCGAGCGCGTCGATATCTTCCTGGGTCAGGGTGTGGTCGAGGTCTACGTCATAGTAGAAACCATTATCGACAACCGGACCGATAGCCATTTTGGTGTTGGGCCACAGCTGTTTGATGGCATGGCCTAACAGGTGCGCGCAGGAGTGACGAATGATCTCCAGCCCTTCTTCATCTTTCGCGGTGATGATAGAGAGAGTGGAATCGGATTCGATCGGGTCACAGGCGTCTACCAGTTCACCGTTTACCCGCCCGGCAATGGTGGCTTTCGCCAGGCCTGGACCGATATCCAGCGCGACATCCATCGGACTAACTGCGTGGTCAAAATGGCGTTGGCTGCCATCAGGAAGCGTAATTACAGGCATTTTATGTCCTTATTTGCAGTGGTGCCCCGCACGAAAGAGCACATACAAAACTATATAATCATAATTATCATCAGGTTAAGGCGCAGTTCCCGCTTCACTCTGCGAAAATAGGAGCACGACCGGAACGATCGCTCCCCCCTGCAGCCGCCTGCTGATAACACCGGGGAGTAGTTTACACATCATTGGTACGTGATTAAAGCCGCGACAGCATAAATGATGGCGGAATGCGGAGAAAACAAGAGGGCCACGGATAAAAAAGCAGAATATAAGCGATGTGGCGCGGTAATATTGGCCAATGGCGCCGGACGATATTATTCGGACATGATAAAAGAGACGTGGAGATATTGCCTGCTGAATGTATACCGCGGGCCATTAAACCGGTACCACTTAACCCGGCTTATTAGACCGCTCGCGAAACGATAGCCTGCAATATTAAGACCACTCGCCGGCCACCAGCGTATGCACATTAAAGGCGTCGTTCATGGATTTTCCGGTGGTAGGGGCGCCGGGCGCAATATTCGAACCAGCCTCAACGTCAGAGGCTTTGGCGATACCTACCTGGGTATGATCCTGATGACCCGATGGCGGAACGGGCGTGGCGGCTGATGCGCCAAAAGAAAGCACGCACAGCGCCAGGGCTGCGATGGTATATCGATTGTTTTTCATGATGTTAATTCTCTTATTACGGAAAACAGACCGGGCAATGTCGCCCTCCGGTCAGTGGTTGTTAGTATAGATCCAGATCACATATTTGTCCGTCGAATATTTAGCTATTTGTGTCAAATAGAATGAATATTTGTCAGGCGCTCGTGAATAATGGAGAAAAAATGGAGGGCTATTTCCTTTTTACAAAAAGTAAAACGAACGGCCAGAAAAAATAATATCACTAATTGCTAAAACCAAAACGAACAGGCCGGGGAAAACCCGGCCTGAAATATTACATCTTATACCCGAGGGAGAGCGAGGTCCGGCGATCGGTATGCTCCGGCGCGGACGCAGGCGGCTCAGAGTTCCAGGTCACGTTGTAGGCGACCTTCAGGGCGAAATGGGCGTTAATCGCCACGTTTAACGCGCTCTCTGAGTTGACCGTGGTGTCCTCGGCGCCGAACACCGATACCCCTTGCGAAAATTTGGCGTTATCGGTCATCTGCCAGGCCCAGGTACCCGAAGCATAACCCAGCGGCTGGGTATCAGTATCCCCGTCGGTATATTCGTCATAGCGAACGCCAGGACCGAATTCAAACCGCAGACTGTGCACCGGCCCGTTGAGGATCTGACGACCATAGCCCGCCGTCACAACATCGCGCTGTTGATAGCCGTTGTAGCGGTCAGTTAGCCAGCTACCCTGACCAAAAACATAGTTCATATCGGTCAGGTTGTAGCGGCTACGTCCGCCGACAGCATATTTTTCTGAGGATCGCTCATCATTGGACGACGTGTTGCTGGCGTTGCCCCACAGCGACCAGGCGGTGGTATTACCATACCAGGTCAGGGTGGAATCCGCCGTCATCGAAGAGCTCTTGGTGTTGCCGGACTGCGCCAGGTAGCCTGCGTTAACCACCCCTTCGAACGGTTTTTTGGCAGCGGAAGGGTCATCCATGACGGTAAATACAGAATCATCGGCCATTGCGCCAACAGACGCAAAAAGCCCCCCCGCCAGCATAACCGCTGCGGGTACTGTCTTTAAAAGCTTCATTATAACTCTCTAAAATACATTTTTTTAGGACAGTACAAATGATGAACAGGCATAATCTCGCCGGCTCATTGAATTTAGCGTCCGTACAACATAAAAGAGACCTGAGGGTCCCGGAAACTTTCGCGAGGATCGCGGAGTGCAGGTCCTAAGAAAGGTAGCAAATTATAAAAAAGCACGAATAACATAGCAATCACTTACTCTTTCGTTTTTTGAATAAGACAGCTCCGGAAACAATCTTTATTTCATAATGAAAATAGAGGCATCTTTGCAAAACTGTCAGGAACTGGACTTTCCCTCCCCGAGTCATCGTGCCATGCTTAAATTAACGACAGTCGCCGTATTAAGGAGGAGAAGGAATGACCAAAATTTACACGCTCACGCTGGCCCCCTCGCTGGATAGCGCCACGCAAACCCCACAGATCTACCCGGAAGGCAAACTTCGCTGCAGCGCGCCGGTATTTGAACCTGGCGGCGGCGGGATCAATGTGGCCCGCGCCGTGACCTTTCTCGGCGGCAAAGCCACCGCCATTTTCCCGGTCGGTGGCGCTACCGGCGAGCATCTTGCCGCCCTGCTGGCCGATGAGCAGGTGCCGGTCGAGACCGTCGAAACCCGCGACTGGACGCGGCAAAACCTGCACGTCCACGTGGCCGCCAGCGGCGAACAGTATCGCTTCGTTATGCCCGGCGCGGCACTGACGGACGATGAATTCCGCCGTCTGGAAGAGAAGGTTCTGACTATCGAACCCGGCTCTCTGCTGGTGGTCAGCGGCAGCCTGCCGCCAGGTATTAGCGTCGATAACCTGATGCAGCTGGTGAAAAATGCGCAACAGCAGGGACTGCGCTGCATCATTGACAGTTCCGGCGATGCGCTGGCCGCCGCGCTGGACGTCGGCAATATTGAGCTGGTGAAACCGAACCAGAAAGAGCTTAGCGCCCTCGTGCAGCGCGATCTCAGCCAACCCGATGACGTGCGCCTTGCCGCTCAGTCGTTGATCCAGTCCGGTAAAGTGCGCCGGGTGGTGGTCTCCCTGGGTCCGCAGGGGGCATTAGGCGTGGACGCCAGCGGCAGCGTTCAGGTAGTGCCGCCACCGATGAAAAGCCAGAGCACCGTCGGCGCTGGCGACAGCATGGTGGGCGCCATGACCTTGCGTCTGGCGGAAAACGCCAGCCTTGAAGACATGGTACGCTTTGGCGTCGCCGCCGGTAGCGCCGCGACCATCAACCAGGGCACCCGCCTCTGCTCGCGGGCCAATACGCAAAAAATCTATGATTATCTCTGCGGGCGTTGATCTTCCCTGCCCCCTCCGCGCCGGCGGAGGGGAATCACAATATAAGCAGGATGGTCTATGCTGGAAAGGCCATGCATAACAACGGGGTGTAGAGATGAGTAATGAGATTACCGCCTGGGTCGTCAGCGTGACCTTCCATGAACAGGCGCTGACGGAGATCAATGAGGTCAGCAACCATTTTACCCGTGCCGGGTTTGTACTGACGCTCAATGATGAAGAGGGCACGCCCCATGAGCTGGGTACCAACACCTTCGGCCTGCTGAGCGGCCAGACGGCCGAGGAAGTTAAGGCCCTCAGCGCTGGCCTGGCGGAAGCGGCCCTTGGCCGCCCGGCGGAAATCGCTGTGGCCACATTCGCCGAGTGGATAAAAGCTCAATAAGTGCGTTTAGCGCAACGGAAAGCGTCAGTTGTGCGTCAGTTCCAGGTTTACCCGGTAGTAATGCGCTAACCTTATGATATGGTGGAAAACATGGGGAGAGACAGCATGTGGCAAGCAATCAGTACTCTTTTACGCGATTGGCATACCGAAGACGCTGAAATCGAACTGAAAACCGAGCTGCCCGGTGGAGAGATTCATTCCGCCTGGCATTTACGCTTCGGCGGGAAAGATTACTTCGTGAAATGCGACGAACGGGAACTTCTGCCTATCTTCACCGCCGAGTCCGATCAGCTGGAGCTGCTGTCGCGAAGCAAAACCGTTCGCGTACCGCAGGTCTTTGCCGTCGGCAGCGATCGCGACTATAGCTTCGTGGTCATGGAGTACCTCCCTCCCCGTCCGCTGGATGCGCACAATGCGTTTCTGCTTGGCCAGCAGCTAGCCCACCTCCATCAGTGGAGCGATCAGCCGCAGTTCGGTCTGGATTTTGATAACGATCTTTCCACCACGCCGCAGCCCAACGCCTGGCAGCGTCGCTGGTCGGTTTTTTTTGCCGAGCAGCGTATCGGCTGGCAGCTGGAGCTCGCGGCGGAGAAGGGATTGCACTTTGGCGATATCGATACCTTAGTCGATATGGTACAGCAGCGACTGGCCAACCATCAGCCGCAGCCTTCGCTGCTGCACGGGGATCTGTGGTCCGGCAACTGCGCCTTAGGGCCGGATGGCCCCTATATATTCGATCCCGCCTGCTACTGGGGCGACCGCGAGTGCGATTTAGCCATGCTGCCGATGCATCCGGAACAGCCCCCGCAAATCTATGACGGCTATCAGTCCGTTTCGCCTCTGCCGTCGGGTTTTCTCGATCGTCAGCCGATTTATCAGCTTTATACTCTGCTGAACAGAGCGATTTTGTTTGGCGGCCAGCACCTGGTAACGGCCCAGCAGGCGCTGGATGATGTATTGATGGAGAAAATGCGTTAAACAAGCTTCACGGCGGACCTTGCCGGTCCGCCGCAGCGTTTTATCAGTTAATCTCGACGCCGTTCAGGCGGAATTTGATGGTCATCGTTACGCCGGTACCCGGTGTTCCCTGCTCATAACGCCATCTGCGCATCGCGCTTTTCACCTCGCGTTCGAACATATTCGCCGGCTGAGCAGAGAGGATCTGCAGATTATCAATGCGGCCATCAGGCGAAACGTCAAACTTCACCCGTACCGTCCCTTCAATGCGCAGCGCCTGAGCGCGCGCCGGATAGGACGGCTGAACGCGGCTGATCGCCCGCGGGCCGCTTGGAGCAGTAACGGTGGGTTTAGCCGCTGCGGTCGAGGTGCTTGGCGCTGTACGCGCCGGCGCCGTATTGTTGTTTTCAAACGGCGAGGCCGGACGCGGCTCTGCTGCCGGCTTCACTTCCCGCTTCGGCTGTTCAACCTTTTTCTCCGGCTTAGGCTTGGGTTTAGGTTTGGGCTTCGGCTTAGGTTCCGGTTTATGGATCACCACCGGCGCCTCTTTCGGCGGTTCAGGCACTACCTCTGGCTCCGGCTCAGGTTCGGGTTCAACAACGGGCTCCACTACAGGCTGCGCCGCCGGAGGCGGCTCAAGATCGGCCGGCGCCACCATTGTGATCTCTATCGGCTGCGTCGGAGAAGGCTGTTCAATAACCTGATGTACCGAGGTATAAAGCAGCCCCGCCACAACGGCACCGTGGATAGCCACGGACAGCAGCGTTGGCCACGGAAAGCGGCGAGGTAAATCAAGGGTCATTGCGCTCATAGTCGTTTCTGTTGAAAAATGATGCTCCGATTTTAAATGCAAATAGCAATCATATTCAATAAGGCGTCTTAACCTGAGTCAATTTTTGCCGCCATTTGCAGAAAAAAGCTGCGTCGGCAGTGCTTTCCACTCCAGAGCGCATCTTTGCATTGCAGTCCATCGCTGTTTAACTTAACGTAATTCGCCTGATTATTGATAAGGAGCTTTGCCGTGCTTTACGTTATCTACGCTGAAGATATCGCCGATTCTCTGGAAAAGCGGCTGTCGGTTCGCCCCGCGCATCTCGCGCGTTTACAACTCTTACACGATGAAGGCCGACTGCTTACCGCCGGGCCAATGCCGGCCGTTGACAGTAACGAACCGGGCGCAGCAGGATTCAGCGGCTCAACGGTGATTGCCGAGTTTGAATCGCTGGAAGCGGCCCAAGCCTGGGCCAATGACGATCCGTATATCGCCGCCGGGGTTTACCGCCAGGTCTCAGTTAAGCCGTATAAGAAGGTTTTTTGAAAATACCCTTTCCTTTTTCTGGCTAACCACAAAAACACCCAGGTCATCAGAATGAAGGGCGCATTTTGGTACACGACATTGAAGTGTCGCCCTTTTTAACCTCGCGAAAGCGTTGACTGTTATCCGCCTGAGAAGCCTGGAAGATGAGCACGCACTTTCTCCTGCTACCCCATCATCGACCATCGCCTCGCTTTTTTCGACAATGGAAAATGCTGACAAAACATCGACGCCACGCGTGATAGTGAATTACTAATACCTTGTGTAAGGCTGTTAGGGAGGATCGCGTTGTTATTTAGCGCTTGCATTTAATGTCAGCACATCCTGATATAGCCCTATAAATCTACAATGCAATAGAAAGAAAAAAATAACTGAAAGATAGTTGCTTAACGACAGATATGAAAGCCTGAAAAAAATATTATTGGGCATCCACTGCGGATGCCGCGGAACCGAACGTAGCCCATCTTGCTATATTCAGGACCGTAGCCGCTTGAAAGCACGTGGAAATAACACCCCTGTAGACAAAGGTTTACCTGGCAGGCATAAAGGGGTATTAACTACGCTGCCAGCGTTAAGTTGCTGAGCATCATTTTTAAAGCCTATTAATTTCGTTGCGTAAACTTCACGCAGAGTGATAGTAGGGGCATCACTGCTTGATTAAAAAATTTGAAAGGGAATAACAAATGTTTTCAATAAGCCCTGTATTTTTTTGGGCTAACATTTATGTACCTGCCGATTTTGAGGATTATTGTGTGAATACCCTGAAAAAAACCGCATTGCTTTCTGTACTTGCCTTATATATTCCTGTGTCGCAAGCCGCGGCTAAGGAATACAGTCTTGATCCACAGCATACCTCGGTTGTGATCTCCTGGAACCATTTCGGCTTCTCAAACCCTACCGCCTATATCTCTGATGTTTCAGGGAAACTGGCCTTTGATAAAGAGAATCCGGAGAAATCCTCGGTGAACGTCACGCTGCCAGTGAAAACCATTGACGCTCACGTCAAGGCGTTAACGGATGAGTTTTTAGGCAAAGAGTATTTTGATGTTAAAACGTTTCCCGACGCCACTTTCCAGAGTACCAAAGTGGAAAGCAAAGGCGACAATAAATATGATGTGGAAGGTAATTTGACCATTAAAGGCATCACCAAACCGGTGGTCCTGCATGCCGTCCTGAATAAGCAGGATATGCACCCAATGGTGAAAAAAGAGGCCATTGGATTTGATGCCACCGGGGTGATAAAACGTTCAGACTTTAAGCTTGATAAATATGTGCCGGCGGTAAGTGATAACGTCACCATCACGTTATCCACGGAAGCCTATGCAAAATAAGTAAAAGCTGGCGCAACGATTGCGTTTTATTCAGGATGCTTATTGCATGGCCTCTCTGGATAATATAACAGGCTCAGATTATTCATGGTCAGGATCGGTCGGTTCATTTAGCTTCAACGCGCTGGACCGCTTAATAACCCCCTTGCCTGTCTGAGTCTGTTTTCTCATTCCCTCAGTTCCCGCCTGGTTACCGCAGCTGGCCGGTCATATCATTAAGCATTTAATAACGCCATGCCCTTCCTGAGCGGCAATAAACCCTGAGCGGCAATAAATGCTATCTGACGGTTAATTCCTGTCGCGCCGCAAACGACTTGGCTCTGGATCTTGTCGTCCGTCATTACAAGCCAGGTGTAGCATCTCTCTTTCACTGAGGCGGGAGCTCTGTTTTGTCGTCGCATCGCAGCATGAAAAACCATCATTGCCCTATGGCGATGTGCAACGGGAATTTAGCGCAGAGAGAAAACGACAACGGCACCGCGTACGGTGCCGTTTGCCTGCTCGCTTAGCTGTCAGGGAAGATAAACAGCAGGGCATGACGCTGCCGTTTCACCAGCCCCTTCCTGATAGCGAGGATCCGCATATTGCGGCGCGATTGGGCTTCCAGCCAGCGCGCTTTACGGCGATTCACCTGTCTCAGCATGCGCCAGCGCCCTACTTCCGTTCTACTACGCTTCATTGCAACGACTCTACGAGTGAAAACAGCCCCCATTATAAACCTCTGCCAGCAACTGACTACCGCTTTCGCTGCGTTTTTATTTGCCAGAAAAATACTGATGCGTAAACTCATCACATATCGTCATTCAAAAGGATTTTACATCTATGACAACCTTTTACACGGTGGTGAACTGGCTGGTCATTCTGGGGTACTGGCTGTTGATCGCCGGTGTAACATTACGAATTCTAATGAAACGCCGCGCTGTCCCGTCCGCCATGGCATGGTTGCTGATCATTTATATCCTGCCGCTGGTGGGGATCATCGCCTATCTCTCCTTTGGCGAGCTGCATCTCGGCAAGCGTCGGGCCGAGCGCGCCAGGGCGATGTGGCCCTCGACGGCCAAGTGGTTAAACGACCTCAAAGCCTGCAAACATATCTTCGCGGAAGATAACAGCCCGGTGGCCGAATCCCTGTTCAAGCTGTGCGAACGGCGTCAGGGCATTGGCGGCGTAAAAGGCAACCAGCTACAGCTGCTGACGGAATCTGACGACGTGATGCAGGCCCTGATCCGCGATATTCAGCTGGCCCGTCACAACATAGAGATGGTCTTTTATATCTGGCAGCCCGGCGGCATGGCCGACAGCGTCGCTGAATCGCTGATGGCCGCCGCTCGCCGCGGGGTTCACTGTCGGCTAATGCTCGACTCCGCGGGCAGCGTGGCCTTTTTCCGCAGCCCATGGGCGGCGATGATGCGTAACGCCGGTATTGAAGTCGTCGAAGCTCTTAAGGTTAACCTGATGCGCGTGTTCCTGCGCCGGATGGACCTGCGTCAGCATCGTAAAATGGTGATGATCGATAACTATATCGCCTACACCGGCAGCATGAATATGGTCGATCCGCGCTACTTTAAACAGGACTCAGGAGTCGGACAGTGGATTGATCTGATGGCGCGAATGGAAGGCCCGGTGGCGACCTCGATGGGCATCGTCTACTCCTGCGACTGGGAAATAGAGACCGGCAAGCGCATTCTGCCGCCGCCGCCGGACGTCAATATCATGCCGTTCGAAGAGGCCAGCGGACATACTATTCACACGATCGCCTCCGGACCGGGCTTTCCGGAAGATCTGATTCATCAGGCTCTCCTCACCGCCGCCTATGCGGCGAAAGAGCATCTGATCATGACCACCCCCTACTTCGTACCCAGCGACGACCTGCTGCATGCGATCTGTACCGCCGCCCAGCGCGGCGTTGACGTGAGCATTATTTTACCGCGCAAGAACGATTCGCTGCTGGTAGGCTGGGCCAGCCGGGCCTTCTTCACCGAGCTGCTGGCGGCCGGGGTCAAAATCTATCAGTTTGAGGGCGGACTGTTGCATACCAAGAGCGTGCTGGTCGATGGCGAGCTAAGTCTGGTGGGGACCGTCAACCTGGATATGCGCAGCCTGTGGCTCAACTTCGAGATTACCCTGGTCATCGATGACGCCGGTTTCGGCAGCGATCTGGCGGCGGTTCAGGATGATTATATCTCGCGCTCGCGCCTGCTGGATGCCCGTCTCTGGTTAAAACGTCCGCTGTGGCAGCGGATCGCCGAGCGACTGTTTTACTTCTTCAGCCCGTTGCTGTAAAACGTGCCCATCAGATACCGAATGAGTAGCAATCATGGATATGGATTTAAACAACCGCCTGACCGAAGACGAAACGCTCGAGCAGGCTTACGATATCTTCCTCGAACTGGCGGCCGACAATCTCGACCCGGCGGACATCATTCTGTTTAACCTGCAGTTTGAGGAGCGCGGCGGCGCCGAACTGTTCGACCCTTCGGCAGACTGGGAAGAGCATGTGGATTACGATCTCAACCCGGATTTCTTCGCCGAAGTGGTGATTGGTCTGGCGGATACCGACGGCGGGGAAATCAATGATATCTTCGCCCGCGTTCTGCTGTGCCGCGAGAAAGATCATAAGCTGTGCCATATTCTGTGGCGTGAATAACCTTTAACATCCAGTAAAAAGCCTGCCGCGGTTCTCCCGGCAGGCTTTTTTTACGTCGCCAGCTTACTTCGGCAAGGCATGACCGCAGGCATGGCAGAAACGGGCGTTATCGTCATGGTCGCCCTGCTGACACTGCGGACACAGGCGCTGCTGTCGTCGACGATTCAGGGCGCTGGTCATATGCGTGGTGATAAGTCCGGTCGGTATGGCAATAATGGAGTAGCCGATCAGGATAAGAATGGAGGCCAGGATGCGACCCAACGGCGTGTGCGGCGTGATGTCTCCGTAGCCGACGGTGGTGATGGTCACGATGGCCCAATAGACCGAGGCGTTAAGCGTGGTAAAGCCGTATTCCGGCCCCTCAATCAGATACATTAACGAGCCGAAAATCACCATCACAATGGCGATAAACGAATAAAACAGGATCAGCTGATGGCGCGCGCTGACAATCGCTCGCCAGAACACGTTGAGCGAAGGCATAAAGCGCAGTAGTTTGAGAATACGCAGCGCGCGGATCGCCCGCATTGCCCGCCAGGCGAATACATAATTGAGGCTAATTTCCGGCCATAGCCACATCACATACAGCGGTAAAATCGTCGCCAGGTCAATCAGCCCCCAAAAGCTGAAAATATAGTGGAGCGGATTGGGCCAGGTAGCGATACGCAGCAGGTATTCCAGGGTAAAGACCGCGGTCACCAGCAGCTCCAGCCAGACGAAAATATGCCATTCATCTAATGTCAGGTGATATTGCGTGCCCAGTCCCGACTCGATAAATATCACCAGTACGCTGAGCAGGGCGAAAAGTCCGCACAGCCCTTCAAAGCGGCGGCCGGAACGTCGGTTCTGATCGAAAAGTAAATGATAAAGCCGCAGACGAGCGGCAGAAAGCATACCCACTTCGTTAACCTCGCAAAAAAAAGGGCTGACCTGCGTCAGCCCCTGAGATTATAACGGGTCTACCTTAAGGCAGGAAACCGCATGGCGGAAACTGCCTTCCAGCACCGGGCGGGTTTTGGCGCACTCCGGTCCGGCAAGCGGACAGCGGGTGCGGAATACGCAGCCTGAGGGCGGATTAATCGGCGAGGGTAATTCGCCTTCCAGCAGTTGGATAGTTTTCGTTTTCTCGAGATCAGGATCGGGGATCGGCACCGCCGACATCAGCGCTTTGGTATAGGGATGTAGCGGATTATGGTACACCTCGTCGTAGGTCCCCAGCTCCACCGCATGGCCCAGATACATTACCAGAACCCGATCGGAGATATGCTTAACCACCGCCAGATCGTGAGCGATAAATATCAGCGATAGCCCCATCTCACGCTGCAGTTGCTGCAGCAGGTTGACGACCTGCGCCTGAATCGACACGTCAAGCGCGGAGACCGGCTCATCGCAGATAATCAGCTTTGGCTCAAGGATCAGCGCCCGCGCGATGCCGATACGCTGACACTGACCGCCGGAGAACTCGTGCGGATAGCGGTTGATCAGGTTGGGCAGCAACCCAACTTTCATCATCATCGCTTTGACGCGATCGCGCACTTCCTGACGGGGCATCTTCGGATGATAGGTACGCAGCGGTTCGGCGATAATTTCTCCGATGGTCATGCGCGGGTTCAGCGAGGCCAGCGGATCCTGGAAGATCATCTGGATATCGCTGCGCACGTCGCGCCACTCTTCCTGCTTCATGCCCAGCAGATCTTTACCCAGCCAGGCCACTTTGCCATCGGTCGCTTTCACCAGACCAATAATGGCGCGGGCGAAGGTCGATTTGCCGCAGCCCGACTCCCCTACCACACCGAGGGTTTCACCCTCGTAAAGGCGCAGCGTCACGCCATCCACCGCTTTCAGCGTTTTCGACGGCTGCCAGAACCACTGCTTGCCATCTTTGATATCGAAGTGCACCTTCAGGTCGGCAATTTCGAGCAGGACTTTTCGTTGTTCAGTTACGGCGTTCATAGCAGATCCCCCACCGGTTTAAAGCAGGCGCGCAGGCGGCCTGGCGCGAACGATTCCAGCGGCGGCGCGCTGCTGCACTGCTCCATGGCATGCGGGCAACGCGGCTGGAATGGACAGCCTTTTGGCAATCGCAGCAGGTTCGGTGGGTTGCCGGGAATGGTCAACAACGCATCGCCTTCCGCATCCAGACGTGGAACCGCATTCAACAGCCCAATAGAGTATGGGTGCGACGGTTGATAGAAGACATCGCGCGCCTGACCGTACTCCATGGTGCGCCCGGCGTACATCACCAGCACTTTATCGCAGATCCCTGCCACCACCCCAAGGTCGTGGGTGATCATGATAATGGCCGTGTTGAATTCGCGTTTAAGCTCATTCAACAGCGTCATGATCTGCGCCTGCACGGTGACGTCCAGGGCAGTGGTCGGTTCATCCGCAATCAGTAGCCGGGGCCGGCACAGCAGCGCCATGGCAATCATCACGCGCTGACGCATGCCCCCGGAGAACTCGTGCGGGAACATTTTCATGCGCTTACGCGCTTCCGGCATTTTTACCGCGTCGAGCATCTTCACCGACTCTTCAAACGCTTCGGCTTTACTCAGCCCTTTATGCAGCATCAGGACTTCCATTAACTGCTCGCCCACCCGCATATAGGGGTTAAGAGAGGTCATCGGATCCTGGAAAATCATTGAGATTTGTTCAGCGCGCAGTTTGTTCAGCTCACGCTCGGGCAAATTGAGGATTTGCCGACCGTTAAAGGTGGCGGAACCCCCGATGCGACCGTTGGCCGCCAGCAGTCCCATCAGGGCGAAGGCGGTTTGCGATTTACCGGAGCCGGATTCGCCCACAATGCCGAGCGTCTCGCCCGCCTGCAGGGTGAAGTTCAGATCATTGACGGCGGTGACGTCGCCATCCGGCGTTTTAAAGGTGACGCGAAGATCTTTCACGTCCAGCAGTAGTCCGCTGTGGCTCTGCGCTTGCGGCGCTTTTGCCGTTTCAATCATGGTCATGGCAGCGCTCCTTAGCGGTCTTTCGGGTCGAGGGCATCACGCAGACCATCGCCGATAAAGTTGAAACAGAACAGGGTCACCACCAGGAAACCCGCCGGGAACAACAGTAGCCAGGGCGAAACTTCCATTGAGTTGGCGCCATCGCTGAGCAATGCCCCCCAGCTGCTGAGCGGCTCCTGCGTCCCCAGTCCCAGGAAACTGAGGAAGGATTCGAAGAGGATCATGCTGGGGACCAGCAGCGAGGCATACACCACCACCACCCCCAGCACGTTGGGGACGATATGGCGCAGCACGATGCTCGCCGTCGAGACCCCGCCGACCTGCGCGGCTTCGATAAACTCTTTGCGCTTCAGGCTCAGCGTCTGCCCGCGCACGATACGCGCCATATCCAGCCAGGACACCATGCCGATGGCGACAAAGATCAGCAGGATATTCTGACCAAAAAAGGTCACCAGCAGGATGACGAAGAACATAAACGGGAAGGAGTTGAGGATCTCCAGCAGACGCATCATCACCGAATCCACTTTGCCGCCGAGATAACCGGAGAGCGAACCGTACAGCGTGCCGAGGATCACCGCCACCAGCGCCGCCGCCACCCCGACCATCAGCGAAATGCGCCCGCCGATCGCTACGCGCACCAGCAGATCGCGCCCGGAGGAGTCGGTTCCGAAGTAGTGGCCGGAGGCCATATCCGGGGCATTGGACATCATGCCCCAGTCGGTATCGAAGTAGGAGAACGACGATACCATCGGCGCGAAGGTAACGAACAGCGCAATAAGCACCAGCATAATCAGGCTGGTCACCGCGGCGCGGTTATGCATAAAGCGGCGACGCGCGTCCTGCCAGAGGCTACGCCCCTCCACTTCCAGCTTCTCACTGAAGTTTTCCAGCGCCTCGCTATTTTTCTTACTTAACATCATGGCGAACTCCGGCTTCAGTAGCGAATCTTCGGATCGATAACGGCGTACAGCACGTCAACGATGGCGTTGAACAGGATAGTCAGGGCGCCAACGAGGATCGTCAGGCTGAGCACCAGCGAGTAGTCGCGGTTAAGCGCCCCGTTAACGAACAGCTGGCCGATCCCCGGCAGGCCGTAAATGGTTTCAATGACCATTGAGCCGGTGATGATGCCCACGAAAGCTGGCCCCATATAGGAGAGCACCGGCAGCAGCGCCGGCTTCAGCGCATGGCGCAGAATAATGCGACGCATCGGCAGCCCCTTCGCCCGCGCGGTGCGGATAAAGTTAGAGTGCAGCACTTCAATCATTGAGCCGCGAGTAATACGCGCGATGCTGGCGATATAGGCCAGGGAAAGCGCCACCATCGGCAGGATCATAAATTTCAGCGCCCCGCCGTTCCAGCCGCCGCCCGGCAGCCAGTGCAGGGTAATGGCAAAGATCATCACCAGCAGCGGCGCGACCACAAAGCTCGGAATAACCACGCCGGTCATGGCTACCCCCATCACCGCGTAGTCCCAGCGGGTATTTTGCTTCAGGGCGGCTATCACCCCGGCGGCAACGCCGATCACCACCGCCAGTAAAAAGGCGGCGAAGCCCAGTTTCGCTGAAACCGGGAAGCTGGCGGCCACCAGATCGTTGACGGAATAATCTTTGTATTTAAAAGAGGGACCAAAATCGCCATGCGCCAGCTGCTTCAGATAATTGAAGTACTGCGTCATGATAGGGTCGTTTAAATGGTATTTTGCTTCAATATTCGCCATGACTTCCGGCGGTAGCGTGCGTTCCCCGGTAAAAGGACTTCCCGGCGCCAGACGCATCATGAAGAATGAGATGGTGATAAGAATAAATAGCGTCGGAATCGCTTCCAGACAGCGACGTAAGATAAATTTTAACATTGCCCGTACCTTCTGGCGTGTGCCTTTGCACTGCTCTCAAATAAGACACGATGGAGCGAGCCGAGACCCGCTCCACGTATTGCCATTAATGTTTGATAACGTAGAGGTCTTTGGTATAGACGTTATCCATCGGGTCTTTACCGGTATAGCCACCGACCCACGGTTTCACCAGGCGGGCGTTAACGTAGTAATAGACCGGTACGATCGCGCTGTCTTTGTCCAGCTGCTGCTCTGCTTTCGCATAGGCCGCCGTGCGCTGCGCTTCATCGGATGCTTTTACGGATTCAGCCATAATCTTGTCGAACGCCGGGCTCTTATAGTGCGCGGTGTTCATTGAACTGTCAGAGAGCATGGTGTTCAGGAAAGAGGTTGGCTCGTTATAGTCGGCGCACCAGCCCGCACGCGCCACGTCATAGGTGCCCTGATGACGGGTATCGAGGAACGTTTTCCACTCCTGGTTGACCAGCTTCACGTCAATGCCCAGGTTTTTACGCCACAGCGAGGCGGCGGCAATCGCCAGCTTCTTGTGCAAATCAGAGGTGTTATACAGCAGGTTGAAGGTCAACGGTTTATCGGCGCTATAGCCGGCTTCGGCCAGCAGTTTTTTCGCTTCTTCGTTGCGTTTTTCCTGCGACCAGGTAAACCATTCCGGCTCGCTCAGCTTCGCGCCATCGGTATACGGTGGGGTATAGCCGTAGGCCGGCAGATCGCCCTGTCCTTTCACCTTATTAGCAATAATATCGCGATCCAGACCCAGCTTCAGCGCGGTACGCACGCGCACGTCGGTGAACGGGGCCTTCTGGTTGTTGATTTCGTAATAATAGGTACACAGATAGGGGTCAACGTGCAGCTCGTTGGGGATCTCTTTTTTCAGCTTCTGGAAGAGTTCGATCGGCAGCTGGTTATAAGTCATGTCCAGTTCACCGCTGCGGTAGCGGTTAACATAGGTCACTTCGGAAGAGGTCGGCAGCCAGGTAACGGTGTTAATGACGGTTTTAGCATTATCCCAATAGTGCGGGTTACGCTCCATTACGATCCGCTCGTTGACCACCCAGTCTTTCAGAGTATACGCGCCGTTGGTAACGATATTGCCAGGCTGCGTCCACTTTTCGCCAAATTTTTCGATGGCCGGTTTGTAGACGGGAGACATCGCCGGGTTAACCAGCAGTTTATAAAAATAGGGTACCGGTTCGCTGAGGGTGACTTCCAGCGTGTGGTCGTCAATGGCTTTTACGCCCAGCTCGCTCGGCGCTTTCTTGCCGTCAATAATTTCGTCGACGTTAACGATATGACCATATTGCGGATAGCTGGCATAAGGAGAAGCGGTTTTCGGATCCACCAGACGCTGCCAGCTGTATACGAAGTCCTGGGCGGTAACCGGCTCGCCGTTAGACCATTTTGCATCTTTACGCAGATGGAAGGTCCAGACTTTAAAATCTTTATTATCCCAGCTCTCCGCCACGCCAGGGATCGGGTGGCCATCTTTCGGCGAAGTATTCAGCAAACCTTCGAACAGGTCGCGGCTAATATTGGCCTCTGGCACCCCTTCGATTTTATTTGGGTCCAGCGATTGCGGCTCGGCGCCGCTATTACGTACCAGGGTTTGCTTCTCTGCCAGCTGCACTCCAGCCGGGACATCCGCTGCCATTGCCATATTGCCGGCGATCAGTGCGGATAGCACTCCCGCGGCGATTAAACGCTTTTTAGTGATGATGGTCATTGTGTTGTAACTCCAGTCATTATAATTACTGGTTTTTTAACCAGCCTGTTTTTCCCGTTTTCGGGTTCTGTCCAACGCAGGAGTTTGCGATTGGCAGATTGCTATCACCGACTTATTTATTACGACCGCTCGAACGGCAGTCTTAACGTCGATTCGTTGCCCTCGCTGGAGGGTCGTTCTGGCGAAATGAGTTAATTAAAAATAATTCTCATTTGCGTACATAATTCAGCAGACGATAACGGCGGAAAGTACCAAAAGGTAAACACCTCCGCCAATGCAATTTGCAAATATGTTACCGAATTCTCTTTTATTGCCGGTTTTGCCAGCGTGACAAGCGTTTGCCATAAAACGTCGAAGTAAAAATATCGTTATTTATCAGTCTATTAAGATAATTTCATCAGCCAGCATACTGAGCAGCGACCACAAGATGGTTTTTTGTACAAAAATTTAACAATAGATTACTTTTTAGCACATTCATCTGCCGCCTTGTTAAAATTACTAATATCATTTCGATGATCCGACAGCAAGTACCAGAGAATGATGTGAAGAAAATAACATCACAGGAGGGGGAGGCGTGAGGAGAATGTTAAGAGAAATATTTCATATCTTAATGAAAAATATGAAATTAATAGCGATATCGCAAAATATTATCCCTACCGCCAGCTCCGCGCTGGCTAATAGGTTTTGCTAATAATCGCGCAGGCGTGAAGCGAGACTCCCCGCCTGCTGGCGACGAACTAACTCAGCAGTCCTGGGAAAAGCGCTTTAATCCCGGTCACAATAAACTCAATGCCGAGAGCCATCAGCAACAGGCCCATAATACGGGTGATGACGTTGATTCCCGTCTGCCCCAGCAAACGGACCAGCCACGGCGCCATACGGAAAATCCCCCAGCAGCAGAGGGCAAATACCGCTATCGCCAGTGAGAACCCGACCAGATGCACCCAGGAGTGGTACCGGGTCCCCCAGACGATAGTTGAACTGATTGCCCCTGGCCCGGCCATTAATGGTAGCGCGAGAGGAACGACGCCGATGCTCTCCCGGACCGCCGTCTCCGACTTTTCCTGCTTGTTCTGCTTATCTTCGCCGAGCTTACCGCTGATCATCGACATCGCGATGGTCACCACCAGGATGCCGCCGGCGATACGGAAGGAGTCAATGGAGATACCGAAAATCTGCAGAATGCCATCGCCGAGGAACAGCGACGTCAGGAGGATGATCGCCACCGACAGGTTGGCGGTGAGGTTGGTCTTATTACGCACCGCAGCCGGCTGATAGCTGGTCATACTGATGAATACCGGAATAATGCCAACCGGGTTAACCAGGGCAAATAAGCCGATGAAAAACTTGAAATATGCAGAAAAATCGAACAGTGATTGAGTCACATTGGGCTCCGCAGCATCATCAAAATTGGCGGTTGACTGTTAACAGCATAAAATAACTGCGCGAAACATACGCTTTTTACCTGCAATATTCATTATAAATATGCATAACCCGGTGATATGTATCGAATGTTAGCCATTTGTATATTTAATGCTAATCGTTTTTTTAATTTCAAAACCCTCCCATCACACTTGATCGAACCGGTCAAAAAGCAGCCAGCTGAAAGGTATCAGCAGCGACAATACTTGATCTAAATCACGTAATTTGTACTCAGAAGTGAGTAATCTTGATGACACCAACAGAGTGGAAGGCAGCAGTACCTGAAAGCGAAAGAGATAAAGCTTTTTTAGTAAATCGGTGAAACAGCGCCCTGATTTTTCTACATAAACATTTACATGCAAGCTGTTAACGGCCTGTCTATAATGTCGAATCGAGCGACTGATTTACTAAAAAAGTTTAACATTATCAGGAGAGCATTATGGCTGTTACTAATATCGCTGAACTGAACGCGCTTGTTGAGCGTGTCAAGAAAGCCCAGCGTGAATATGCCAGTTTCACTCAAGAACAAGTCGACAAAATCTTCCGCGCCGCCGCTCTGGCCGCTGCAGATGCTCGAATCCCTCTCGCCAAAATGGCCGTAGCCGAATCCGGCATGGGCATCGTTGAAGACAAAGTGATCAAAAACCACTTCGCTTCCGAATACATTTACAACGCTTATAAAGACGAAAAAACCTGTGGCGTTCTGTCAGAAGACGACACCTTTGGCACCATCACTATTGCTGAGCCTATCGGCATCATCTGCGGTATCGTACCGACCACTAACCCGACTTCAACAGCCATTTTCAAATCGCTCATCAGTCTGAAAACGCGTAACGCCATCATTTTCTCTCCGCACCCGCGTGCAAAAGAAGCCACCAACAAAGCGGCTGATATCGTGCTGCAGGCTGCCATCGCGGCCGGCGCGCCGAAGGACCTGATTGGCTGGATCGATCAGCCGTCTGTAGAACTGTCTAACGCGCTGATGCATCACCCGGACATCAACCTGATCCTGGCGACCGGTGGTCCAGGCATGGTGAAAGCAGCATACAGCTCCGGTAAACCTGCTATCGGCGTCGGCGCCGGTAACACCCCGGTAGTCATTGATGAAACCGCCGACATCAAACGTGCCGTAGCGTCCGTACTGATGTCTAAAACCTTCGATAACGGCGTGATCTGTGCTTCTGAGCAGTCCGTTGTGGTGGTTGATTCAGTCTATGACGCGGTTCGCGAACGTTTCGCCAGCCACGGCGGCTACCTGCTGCAGGGTAAAGAGCTGAAAGCCGTTCAGGACATTATCCTGAAAAATGGCGCGCTGAACGCGGCTATCGTTGGTCAGCCAGCGGCCAAAATCGCTGAACTGGCAGGCTTCACCGTGCCGGCCACCACCAAAATTCTGATTGGTGAAGTGACCAACGTTGACGAGAGCGAGCCGTTTGCTCACGAAAAACTGTCTCCGACGCTGGCTATGTACCGTGCAAAAGATTTCGAAGACGCGGTAGCCAAAGCAGAAAAACTGGTCGCCATGGGCGGTATCGGTCACACCTCTTGCCTGTACACCGACCAGGACAACCAGCCGGCTCGCGTGGCTTACTTCGGCCAAATGATGAAAACCGCGCGTATCCTGATCAACACCCCGGCTTCTCAGGGTGGTATCGGTGACCTGTACAACTTCAAACTCGCGCCTTCCCTGACTCTGGGTTGTGGTTCCTGGGGTGGTAACTCCATCTCTGAAAACGTTGGTCCGAAACACCTGATCAACAAGA
>OKSH01001398.1_pt1 | contig 21496 bp, 18 predicted proteins | sample 1601231 | NCBI WGS metagenome assembly OKSH01 (sample SAMEA3541596, study PRJEB24748) | human gut metagenome | biome: human gut; feature: human-associated habitat; material: faeces | place: China | collected 2012
GCTGGCGTCCACTTTAGCTATAGCTTTACCCTATAACTAGCCCTAACTTTTATGAATTAACACTTTTACTCCAATTGTGTTATAGTAACCATATCGACGATGAAACACCACTTAAAGGAAAGAGGAAAGACATGTCTTCAATATTAATCCAAGATGTGAGCAAAACCTTCGAAACCAAAGACGGTTCCGTACAAGCCCTGAAACACGTAAGCCTCTCCATTGAAACCGGAGACATCTACGGAATCATCGGAATGTCCGGTGCAGGAAAAAGTACCCTGGTACGATGTATGAACTTTCTTGAAGTACCGTCCGAAGGAAAAGTATTAATAGACGGAAAATCCCTCAGCGAATTTTCCCCAAAAGAACTCCGCAAAGAGCGAGAGAAAATAGGAATGATTTTCCAGCATTTCAACCTGCTCATGCAGAAAAACGTACTGGAAAACGTCTGCTTCCCACTGTACATTCAGGGGAAGAAAAAAGCCGAAGCAAGAGCAAAAGCCCTGGAGCTTCTGGAAATCGTAGGACTGGCAGACAGAGCGAAAGCCTATCCCGCACAGCTCTCCGGTGGACAGAAACAAAGAGTGGCAATCGCCAGAGCCCTGGCCTCCGATCCGCAGATCTTACTTTGCGACGAAGCCACAAGCGCCCTGGATCCCCAGACCACATCCTCCATACTTGAACTTTTGCAGGACATCAACCAGAAATTTGGAATCACCATCGTGATCATTACCCACCAGATGTCAGTTGTCCGTGAGATTTGTACTCATGTGGCAATTATGAAAGACGGTGAAGTAAAAGAACAAGGCCTTGTAGAAGAAATCTTCAGCCACCCGAAATCACAGGTTGCCAAAGAACTGATCAGCAAGGACTCTGGAAACGACGTAGAAAGCAAAAAGCTTACCCAGTCCGAAATCCAGGACGGCGAAATCGTTCGAATCGTATTCTCTGAGAACTCCGCATTCGAACCAGTAATCGCAAACCTTATATTAACCTTCCACGAACCTGTAAACATTCTGAAGGCAAACACCAAAAACGTAGGCGGTGTAGCCAAAGGAGAAATGATCCTCCAGTTCATGAGTGACAGCACCAATGTACCGGAGATGAAGAAATTCCTTACAGAACGTGGACTTGAGATAGGGGAGGCGAACTGATTATGTGGACGAAACAAGTAACCGATATGATAATCGCAGGTGTAGGGGAAACATTATACATGACCCTGTTTTCCACCTTCTTCGGATATGTATTTGGAATGCCCCTTGGAATCCTGCTGAAAGTATCCGACAAAGAAGGCTTGCGGCCAAATGCAGTACTATATAAGATCCTGGATGTGATCGCAAATATTTTCCGAAGCATCCCATTCCTGATCCTGTTGATCCTGCTCATTCCATTCACCAGATTTCTGGTAGGAAAAAGCTATGGAACCACAGCCACCATCGTACCCCTTACCATTGCGGCAATCCCTTTTATCGGACGAATGGTAGAGTCTTCCTTAAATGAGGTAGACCCGGGAGTTATCGAGGCTGCAAGATCCATGGGAGCAAGCAACCTTCAGATCGTATTTAGGGTAATGCTGGTAGAAGCAAGAACATCCCTGATCTCAGGAGCTACCATTGTAACAGGAACTATCCTTGGTTACTCCGCAATGGCAGGAACTGTAGGAGGAGGCGGACTTGGAGACATTGCAGTCCGTTACGGATACAACCGCTGGCAGACAGACATTATGCTGGTGACAGTTATCCTTCTGGTAGTACTGGTACAGATTTTCCAGACTATTGGTATGTTGATCGCCAACAAGCTGGATAAAAGAAAATAAGTCAAAAAATGATTGTAATGTAGAAACTAAATATATTTTTAAAAAAAGAGGAGGAACTTTATTATGAAAAAATTAATCGCAGCAGCACTCACAGGAGCATTAGTACTTGGAACCGTTGGAACATCCGTTGTTTTCGCAGCAGATGATGACAAAACCATTACAGTAGCAGCATCCGAGACACCACATTCCGAGATCCTTGAAGCAGCAAAACCGATCCTTGAGGAAGAGGGATACGACCTTGAGGTAACGGTATTTGATGATTATGTACAGCCAAACGAAGTTGTAGAGAGCGGCGATTTCGATGCAAACTACTTCCAGCACATTCCATATCTGAACAGCTTCAACGAGGAAAAAGGAACTCACCTTGTAAATGCAGGCGGAATCCACTACGAACCATTTGGAATTTATCCTGGAACAAAATCCAGCCTTGATGATATCGCAGATGGCGACACAATCGCAGTACCGAACGATACCACAAACGAGGCAAGAGCACTTCTTCTTCTCCAGGACAACGGAATTATCAAACTGAAAGACGGTGCTGGCCTTGAGGCAACTGTAAACGATATTGAGGAGAACCCATACAACGTAGAAATCGTTGAGCTTGCAGCTGAGCAGGTAGCACGTGTTGCAGAAGAGACTTCTTACATTGTCCTTAACGGAAACTATGCACTTCAGGCTGGTTATTCTGTATCCAAAGATGCACTTGCATATGAGACCTCTGATTCCGAAGCTGCCAAAACATATGTAAACGTAATCGCAGTAAAAGAAGGAAACGAGAACAGCGACAAGATCAAAGCTCTTGTAGATGTATTAAAATCTGACGAGATCAAAGACTTCATCAACGAGAAATATGACGGAGCCGTTATCCCATTCGAGGATAGCGATGACGCAGAGGCTGAGGACACAGAAGCAGCAGATGCTGACGAGAGCGCAGATGCAGAAGCTGACACAGCAGACGAGGCAGCTGAGGAGACAGACGCTGAATAATCTGTAAAAATTAAACAGGATTTTATTAAGAGAGTGATTATAAATCGGATTGAAATGCATTGGAAAAGATACATTTCAGTCCGATTTTTGCCTGTAAAAAAAGAAGTGTCCAATATATAGAACAGCACATAATTATGGAAAAGGGTGACCTGCAGCCCTCTGCAAAAACAGTTGAAAAACCTTATAAAATCTGCTATTATAAAAACGAATTTTTTAGGTATCGAGGTGAGGCCAAGTGAAAAAAAACGAATGTGCGAACCGGTTTGTCTGCCTGTTTTTCAGTGTGGCAGTTGCGGTTTTGTGTGTGCTTTTTGCAGGCATGGAAGCGAAGAGCATTATGCATGTTTACGATCTGAAACCGGCCTCAGCTTCTTTGATTTCACCAGAGCTTTCCAGAAGCACCCAGACAAGTGCAGAAGAATTGACAGGACTTCGGCAGGTGTCTGTAAGGCTGGAGGCGGACCAGCGCCTTCGCCACAGGTCAGGCGTGGAAATTGTGGTGCTCATCATGCTGGCAGTTCTGCTGGCGAATACCGTATTTTATAAAGCAAAGAAACATCTGCTGACCAGAAATGATGCTGACGGCAGACGGTTTATCATCTGTTACATCCATCATCAGGACGGACAGAAGCACTGAAGATCATATACCATTGTTTCATATTGCTGATTGCTGCAATTGTTTTCATTATGAGTAAAGCATTGCAGTGGAGAGCAATTATTTTCCATGTAAACAAACGTATATGATTGGAGGTATGACACTATATGTTACTTAATATTTTTATAGGAGTAATGATTGTTGCAGCCATTGCTGTCGGTATCTGGATGGCATGGTTTGACAGTCATGGAGGAAAGAAATGATAGCACAGATTTTTGCAGTAGTAATTTTCCTGGCGATGTTCATTCTGATCATCACAGAAGTATGGGAAAGACATATTGTTACGCTGGGATGTGCGCTTCTTACATTGATTCTTGTATTTGGAATCTGTATGCACAGCCCCTCAGCGATTATTGAAACACTGAACATACATAGTATTTTTTCACCGGGATTCTGGCACACAGCAGGTGAAGCAAGCGAAGCTTCTGCTGGAATTAACTGGGAAACTATCGTGTTCATCGCTGGTATGATGATCATGGTAGAAGGTATGGCGAACTCCGGATTTTTCCGCTGGTTATGTATGAAGATCGCGAAACTGGTTAAATACCAGATCATCCCGATCTTTATCACATTTATGCTCCTGTCCTTTGTACTTGCTATGTTTATCGATAGTATCACCGTAATCCTGTTCCTTGCAGCGGTTACCGTAGAACTGTCACAGCTGCTGAAATTTAATCCGGTACCAATGATCCTTGCAGAGATTTTCTGCGCCAACCTTGGTGGATCCGCAACCATGTGCGGAGATCCGCCGAACATTATCATTGGAACATCACTTGGATTTTCCTTTGCGGATTTCGTGACAAACACAGGTCTGATCGCGGTGATCGCACTGGTACTGGTTGTAATCTATTTCTACTTTATTTTCCGCAAAGAGCTTACTGAAAATGCGGGAAAAATTGATCCGTCTACCTTGCCGGATCCGGAAGAAGCAATTGTAAGCAAGAAGGGCTTCACCATCAGCTGTGTGATCTTCCTCTGCGCTGTTGTCCTTCTGGTAACACATTCCCAGACAGGACTTACCGTATCCTGTATCGGTGTATTTATCGCAGCAGTGACACTGATCACTTCCGGAAAAGATGCTTTGGATCTTCTGAAAAAGGTTGATTACAAGACACTGCTGTTCTTCGTAGGACTTTTCGTAGTTGTTGGTGGTCTGGAGCAGACTGGAATCCTTACCATCCTGGCCGGATTTATTGGCAAGGTCAGCGGTGGCAACCTGAAGGTAATGATCGCCATTATTATCTGGGTATCTGCTGTCGCAAGTGCATTTATTGATAATATTCCGTTTGCAGCTACCATGATCCCGGTTATTGACAGTCTGGCAGCCGCACAGGGAATTGATATTTCCATTCTGGCATGGGCTCTTGCAATGGGTACTGACATCGGTGGAAGCGCAACCCCGATCGGAGCTTCTGCAAACGTAGTCGGTATCGCAACAGCAGCCAAGAGCGGTCACATGATCAAATGGGGAAAATACTGCAAGGCAATGGCACCTGCCACGATCCTGGTTGTCCTCGTTTCCATGCTGATGATTTATGCAAGATATTTATAATGCCATAAGGGGGAATGCAGAACTGTCAATTATCGGAGAAAAGGCAGTGCCAGGGATCTGGCATGCCATGAATAAATGACAGTTGGTCTTGCTCGCTTTTAATGGCATTTTATCCGGAAAAATCCGTGAAACAAGGACGGATTTCTCTGGTTAGAAGGGAGGATACCATGAAAACACAAAAACAGGTGATCATTTCCATCGGACGAGAGTTCGGAAGCGCAGGCCATGAAATTGCAGAGCGAATCGCCAAGCGCTATGGACTTTCTTTATACGATCACAATCTTTTACGCGAGGTGGCAGACAGCCATAACGTAAATCCAGAAGAACTGGAAATCTTTGATGAGATGAAGCACAACAAATTTCTTTACCGTACAGTGAAAGGAATGAGCAGTTCTCCGGCAGACAATGTAGCTATGATGCAGTTCAATTTTCTTCGGGAAAAGGCTGAAAAAGGAGAATCCTTTGTAGTCGTAGGACGTTGCTCTGAGACAATCCTGAAGGATTATGAGGGCCTGATTTCCATCTTCATTATTGGAGATATGGATCAGAAAATTGCCCGTGTAGCCCGTCTTTACGGAAAAACCGATAAAGAAGCTGAGCGTTTCATCAAAGAGAAAGACAGAAAGAGAAAGAAATATCATGACAGCCACTGCAAGACCAAATGGTCTGAGCCGCACGTCTATGATCTGAGTCTGAACAGCAGCACTCTTGGCGTGGAGGGAAGCGTTGAATTTCTTTCATCCTATATTGACAAAAGGATATCAAAAATGAAATAATAAGCTTAATGACAAAAGGTTCTGCCAGGACGCATACAGGTGTCAGGGCGGAACCTTTGTGGTTTTTGTGACCGTAGTCAGTAAGAGTAGTCAGAAATAGTTCTGATGTTGGGAAGGTGCTACCCTAAAGCCACGAACTCTCATTTATCCAGGAGGAAAATTTATGTTCACTGATGACGAAAAAGACTACATTATGCGTATGATCAAAGAGATTGCCCGTGTCCTTGCCAGTGTCATGCTTGGGAAAAAATATGTCCAGGTGGAATTGCCGGTAGAATCCAAATACCAGATTTCCGGAGACAAGCTTTACCATATGAAAACCATGGTGGACAGAGGCGAGATCAACGAGGCAGAGAACGAACTTCTTGACCGGATCGATTACGCTGACAAAGAAGCTCTGGCAGAAGCTATGTTTTTCTACGAATATGCTGCATCCAAAGGGGATGAATTTCTGGAAGCGCACAACTATTCCCTGGAGGAAATAAGGGATGGGATCCAGCAGCTGGCAGAAGATGCAGGATATGGAAATATTATAAATATGCTTGATATAAAATAGAATCTCTTGTGATATATGAAATACTGCGATTTTATTAAGTCTGCTCCCAAAAGTATTTTTGCCAAGTGGGAGCGCCATAGGCGTGGAATAGCTGACTTTCCTATATGGAGATGTCGCCGACAGGCGGCATGTCCGTTTAGAGTGAAATTGTGATCACGCTTAAAATGATGAGGAGATTATAAGATGTTTCTTGAAAAAAACAGAGACCGGATAGAAAAAGACTTTGAAGATTTTTCCAGGGAACTGCCAGGAAAAGCGGAAGAAATAAAGAAGAGAATGGAAGCACTAAGTCCTGATATTGTGATCGGAATGAAATATCTGTACAGCAATATGCCCTACAGCGATGTGGGAAACTATACCTTTGACACTTATCTGGATTATGTGCAGCAGGGAATTTATCTCTGGGAAAATTCCCCTTATGTAAAGAATTATCCAGAGCTTTATTTCCTGAATTACGTGCTTTTTCATCGGACAAATGATGAAGAAATCAAACCATGCCGTACCTATTTCTGGGAAAAAATAAAGGATAAGGTCCAGGGGAAGACCATGGTGGAAGCTGCACTGGAAATCAATCACTGGTGTGCGGGAGAAGTGATGTACCAGGGAACGGACATGCGTACCGGCTCCGCACTGGAAATTTACAGAAGCGGTGTAGGCCGCTGTGGTGAGGAAGCCGTCTTTGTGGTAAATGTAATGCGAAGTGCCGGAATCCCTGCAAGACCGGTGTATGTGCCAAGATGGTCCCATTGTGATGACAACCACGCCTGGGTAGAGGTCTGGTGCGATGGCGACTGGCATTATCTGGGAGCTTGCGAGCCAGAAGCTGTTCTGGACAAGAGCTGGTTTACCAATGCAGCATCCAGGGCCATGATGATCGGCTCCAGATGGTATGACCGCGCTATGCCAGACGAAAAAGTGATCGGAAAAGACGGAATGAACCGGATCATTAATCTTCTTGGTAAATATGCCAAAACCAGGTGGATCACTATTACAGTGGAAGATCTGGATGGAACTCCGGCAGCTGGGGCAAAAGTACGGGCTGAGGTAATGAACTATGGGGAATTTTCCCCGATTGCAATAATGGAAGCAGACAAAAATGGCTGTATTTCCTTTGAAACCGGTTTTGGAAGCCTGCTGATCTGTGCTGTTTATGATGGTGCTTACGGGGAAAAGGTAATCGACACAAGAGAGGACGACCATTTTACCTGTACTCTTGGTGAGGAATATGAAGATGAGCTTTGGGTGGATTTTGACATGAATGCACCGGAGGATACCGGCAGAATAAGCTGGAATATTACCCAAGAACAGGAAGAAGAGAATAATCGCCGGATTGCCGCTGAGGCAGAACACTGCCGACGTAAGATTGAGAAATTCCAGCCGCTGTGGAAGCGCTGCCTTTTTGGACATACCATGAAGGAAGTGGAGCCTATGATGGCTGTTTTGTCTGAGAAAGACAGAAGGGATGCTTTTCCAGAAGTGCTGGAGGGCCATTATCAGGAGGCCTCGGTTTATCGCGAATTTAATCCAGATGAGATTTACATTCCATATGTATGGAATCCCCGCGTGGAAAATGAGGTTCTTACCAGGTGGAGAAAGAAGATCCTGGGCTATTTTGACAAGGGGCAGAGGGATGCCTTTGAAGCAGATCCCAAGAGCATCTGGACCTGGATCGAAGAGAACATTTCAGTCCGCAATGACAAAGAGCGCCTGACTGCATACACCACTCCTGGTGCAGCACTGGAGCTTGGAATTGCCGGAGAGAAATCCCACAAGGTGCTTTTCGTGGCAATCGCCAGAACTCTGGGAATCCCGGCACGTCTGAATCCTGCTGATGGAGCTATTGAATATTGGGATGGAATGAGGTTTGTAGCAGTATTGGAAGAGAGCCGGAAGGAATCCCATCTTACAGTCTTCGCCGGGGAAAAAGGGGACTGGAATTATTTCCAGAACTGGACCATTGCGGTGACAGACGGAAGAGGATACCTTACCCTGGATTTCAGCGACCGCAAGTGGGAAGCTGGAAAACTGGAATTGGATATTATGCCGGGAGATTACCGGATCCTGACTGGAAACCGTCTGCCAAATGGAAACATTCTGGGAAAAAGATACGATTTTCATATTGAAAAAGATGAGACGAAGCGGGTGGAACTGGAGCTTCGGGAGTATTGTCTGGAGGAAATGTTCAACCGTCATTCCATTCCGGATTCCAAGCTGACCGATCGGGCTGGAAATCAAGTGCTGGTGTCCAAATTGACGGGAAAAATAAGCGGAGATGCTGCCAAATGTGAGAATGGCATGGCTGAACGAGGCATCCTCTTCTGGCTGGAAGAAGACCGTGAGCCTACTGTGCACATTCTTAATGAAATAATGGAATTGAAAGAAAAATATGAAAAAATACAAAAACAGATTATATTTATCCTTCGCAGCGAAGAATCTTTAAAGAATGCTACTCTGGTGAAATGTCTGGAACTGCTCCCTGAAATTCAGGTGTACTTCCACGATTTCGGCAAGGACAAGGAAATGACCGCCCGCCGCATGTACGTAGATTCCGGGAAGCTGCCGCTTATGACCATTACCGAGGGCCAATGCCAGGGTATCTTTGCAGCAGCTGGATACTCCGTGGGTATGGCAGATATGTTGGTGAGGATTTTTGAGGCATGAACCGGGATCAGATCAAATACGTAGCCATGTTTACCATGCTATTAAACCATATTGCAAACGTTTTCCTGGAACCAGGTACCTTTCTTTTTGAGGTGATGGTGGACGTGGGTTATTTTACCGCTATCACCATGTGCTACTTCCTGGTAGAAGGCTACTGCTACACCCGCTCCAAAGAGAAATACGGCAAACGGCTTCTGCTGTTTGCCCTGATTTCCGAAATCCCCTTCTGTCTTGCATTTACAGAAGAAGGAACCATCAGTTTCGTAAGCATGAACATGCTATTCACTCTTTTCCTGTGCTTCCTGATTCTCTATGCAATGGAAAAAATCCCTTCAGGAACCTGGCAGACACTCTGCATCTTGGGCCTGGTATTTGCCTCCGCCTACAGCGATTGGGCCTTTCTTGCCCCTATCTTCACCTATTGGTTCGCAAGCTGTGGCCTCCGGGATGCACAGGGGAAAATGCTGCCAGCCGGCCAGAATCCTGAACGAAAAAAACTTTTATGGAAGGTTTTCAGAAAGGCAATGCTGTTCTTTGGTCTGTTAAACCTTGTAGAAAACATGGAGCAGACCACTCCTGCCAGGGCTGTTATCCAGTCCCTCGGCGCCACCGCCGGAATTCCGCTCTCAGCACTTTGCATCATCTATCTCTACAACGGAAAGCGCTCAAAAAAACATCGAACCTTTTCTAAGTGGTTCTTCTACATTTTTTATCCGGCACATTTGCTAATATTAGGTATATTGAGAATTGCTATTTAGTGTGTTGAAAGTTGTTCAAGGCGGACGCATTCGGACAATGGTGATTGCTCACTCGCCGGCGCAACGCTCCAGCGAACTAACTGCTAACTGCGACTAAATCGTTCAGGAGAGCCTTCACGATTAAGTCTCCGTAAGCAGTGGATTTCGCCTACGCTAAAACCGCGCCTGAAATGGCTCGCTAGAGCAATCACCATTGCCCGAATGCTGTGTACTGGCTGGGACTTATTTGTACATAGGAACTTTCAACAGGTGGGGAGGGTGAGTGACTGGTTTCCCTATACTGTATCGCAAACGAAAGTTTATAGGGATTTTGCCCGAAATTAGCGGCTTTTACAATTTCGATGAAGTATTTGCACATTTTTAGGGCTGTTTTACAAGTAAAAAACTTGACATATTATTTTATGTGCCTTCGATATCCCATTTAGATGGTTGATACTTCGCAGCTTTATTAGTTTTACCTAATCTATCATTGCCAAGAAAGTATCGGGAAACCAATCACTCCCACCACCTCCTTGTTAAAAGTTCCTAAACAGCATCAGTTTCAGCCGACACACAGCATTTGGGCAATGTGTATTACTCCAGCGAGCCATTTCAGGCGCGCTCTTAGCGTAAGCGAAATCCAGCGCTTACGGAGACTTATGCGTGAGGGCTCTCCCGAACGCATTAGTCGCAGTTAGCGATTAGTTCGCTGGAGCGTTGCGCCGGCGAGTGAGTAATACACATTGTCCAAATGCGTCCGCATTAAAGAACTTTTAATCAACTAAATAACAATTTCGTTATTCTCTATGATAACAAGAACCAGGTCATACTTTCAATGTGTTATTGAAAATAGCCCGGTTCTTATAAATTTATTTTTTATAAATCCATCAGTCTGTCGTAGACGTCCTTCGGGATATACGGCTGCTGGTTGTGGATGGGTTCGCCCAGGCAGGTCTTGGGATAAGCGAAGGTGCCGGGCTCCAGGCGGATTTCAAGGAGTTTCGGCGCTTCGGTGCCATGTAAAAAGTCTGCCGCTTTTTCAACAACCTCATTGGCTTCCATACAGGCACTGCTGATTCCATAAGCTTTGGCTACCTCTGCGAAGTTGCAGGACGAGAAGCCACTGCCTTCTGAGGTATCAGCATAGACCTGCTCAAAGTAGTCGCGCTGGAGGTGGCGGATCATTCCCAGGGCGTGGTTGTTCATTACCATCATGGTAATAGGAAGATTCTCACGCTTGACCCACTCCAGTTCCTGAATGTTCATCTGGAATGCGCCGTCACCGCAAATGCAGGCTACTGGCTTTCCGGTGGCGTAATAAGCTCCGATTGCTGCTGGAAGAGCATAGCCCATTGCTCCGTGTCCGCCGGAGAAAAGAAGCTTCTGGTCTTTCTGGTTATGGAAGGACTGGTAGCTCCATACCATATGCTGTCCTACGTCAACTGCTACTGCGGAAGTGTCTGCAAGAGCGTCGCTTAAATCTGCGATCATACGGTTCGGATAGCGTTCTGGGATGGAATCATCTACTGCGCGCAAAGATTTCTTTATATCGGCGCACACAGCCAGCCATTCACTGAAATCATAAATCGTCGAACCATCAGATTCTGCACTTTCCGCATTTTCTGCCATTGCCCTAATCACCTCGGCAGCATCTGCACAGAATTTCATTTCATCAATTCCATTTTCGTGAATATTTCGCTGCAAATTATAGTTATCAATATCTACTCGGATGATTTTCGCGTTTTTCGCGAACTCATGAACTTTCGTACCAATCTGACGGGTGCAAAGGGAAATGCCAAGACAAATCAGCAAGTCACTTTTCGCATTGGCGATCATATTGGCATAGCGATGTCCGTAAGCGCCTCCGATGCATCCAAAATTCAGCGGGTCGTCCCACGGTAGTGCTGACATTTCCAATACGCTTGTGATTATCGGGATTTTCCACTGACGTGCCAGAGTAAATAACTGGTCGCGAACTGCTTTGTCGCTGACTCCATGTCCTAACATGATTACGGGACGCTGTGCTTTATCCAGAGCTTCACGGATTGCATCTGCTGTAGAAACAGCACAAGCTGATATTTCACAGTCTGCCATTTTTGCAGACTCTAATACTCCACTGTCGTCCGGCTTCATTGCCATGTCCACGCCTGCTGCTCCGCAGCTGTTTGCAGTTGCTTCCATGTTGCTCTCGCAAGCTGCACCAAATCCCATCTCATCCAGACTTATGTCATAAACCGGATTTTTTACATCCCCCCGCTGTATATTCATAGGAAGATCAATCAATACCGGCCCCTTCCGGCCAGAATTCGCAATATGATAAGCTTTATTCAGTTCTTTTACAATATCCTCATCTTCCCGGATCTGTACTGCATACTTGGTCACAGGCTTCGCCATGGCAACAATATCAATCTCCTGAAAGCCCTGCTGCCGAAGTCCCGGAATACCGGAATACTCATAAGTATTCAGCTGACCAGTAAGAAAAACAACCGGAAGAGAATCAAAATAAGCGTCTGCGATTCCTGAAATCAGATTCGCAGCACCCGGGCCGCTGGTCGCATAAGCACATGCACACCGTTCCCCCGCCTGGGCATATCCACATGCTGCAAAAGCCGCTCCCTGCTCATGATAGCTGGAATGGCTTCTGGTATGAGGATTTTTCTCTATAGAATCAACCAGATGGGCGATCATGGTTCCCTGGTATCCAAAGAAATCATGAATCCCTTTTCTCTGTAAAAACTCAACAATATAATCCGTTACTTTCATTTCCAGAATTTCTCCACCTTTTTTTTCAGATTTGTCCTTCCTGCTACCCCCAACATATCCAGATAAATATGCTGAAGCTCCTCATCCGGAATAAACACCTCGTCATTCTTAAGGCTCTTCACCATAGCCTTTGTATATGGGACAAAAACTTTTTCCAAAGCCGGATAATCTTTATTCTTATAAAGATTTATAATATACTCTTTGTTATCCAGATAATATTTCTCCAATTCAATCTTGGATGCACAGAATTTCACATAATTCCAGCTCCAGTTCAGATATTCCTTTTTCTGGTTGGCATGTCCCTGCTTTCGTCGGGCATGGCTTCGCTTCCGGATCAGGCTCTTCTGACTTCCCACTTCCTGAAAATAATCCTCGAATCGGATCCTGGCACTGACCATTTCCGACAGCTTCACTGTATAATTATCCAGAACCTTCTCCTGGTAGTCTTCCCCATAATACTTCTGAAGATACGTATAAGTATCTCCCGGCACCGGAAACTTCCTGCCATCGATCACCACAGTTTCTGTCTCATCAAAAATTTCCCTTGGAAAATACACTGCCTTTTTCTTCAGGCGAACTACATATTCCTGGGTATCCTCCACATTCATCCTTTTACAGAGCATGCGGTAAAGGCTTTTTCCCAGACGGGCACGTCCTGTGACCAGGCGAAGCCTCATGACAAAACGGCAAATTGCCTTTTTCCTGCCTTTTCGGTCTCCATAATAATCAGCCAGCTCATTCCATCCCACTTCCTGGGCTCTTGTCCACAAATGAGCGAGTCTGGAACGCTGTTTTCCACGCAGGGGCAGAATATCCACTCCCATACCCGGATATTTGTAGTTCCTGCCTTCATTCAGACGGAAGCACAACGTATCCAGATCTGTATAGCGAAGGAAAAATCCATAAAAATGCTTATTGTTATTCATGGATTCCACAATTCTGCCATCTGGAGTCTCCTTCTCCACAGCCAGACGAAAGCGCTCCATATCCGCAGTCCGCATATAGACCACACCTGCATGAGGGCTGGTGATCTCCTGCCCGGTAACACAGCATAAAGTAAGCTGTGGTCCCAGATAATAAGGAATTCCTTCTCTTTTACATATTTTATCTATTTCGGCCAGAAGCTTTACAACTTCTTTTATTTCTCTGTTCAAGCTACGTCTGCTCCCATCTGTCTGTTCATAGTGATCACACTGTTACCAGCGCCTGTTTGAAAAAGGCTTTCTGCGAGATGTGTGTCACAAGCATTCTTTCACAAGCTGCTGTATCTCTTCTATACTTCCATACTTTCCAAGCCACTGATTCAAAAACTCAGAAGCATCTCCGGCTTTTGCATATACAGCTGCTCTCTTGCTTCCTTCATACAGATCTGTGAGAAATATTCTGGAAAGCTCCGTTCGCACAAAACCGCTTCCATTCTGCCGCAGTGCCTCCAGATAGTTCTGGAACGCAGCCTCCGTCTGTCCCTGTTTTCTTCTCACATCTCCAATTACCTTGTACACCTGGGCTCGTTTTTCCTTGCGGATCTGTCCGTCCTTGGCACGTTCTGCCAGCCATTCCAGATCATCCGCCTCACTGGTGTAAACCAGATCTGTGCGAACCCTTGCCAGCTCACCTGGATAGCCCAGGCGCTCCCATGCTTTTGTCAGTGCACGCTTATAGATCTGGATGTCATTGTTCTCACTCGGGCTCTCTGCACGCTCTGCATCAATGCGCTTTAGAATTTCCCCGATCAGTTCTTCCACCTCAGAACGCTTTTTCGCAACACTTGCGCGGGCCAGATAATAATATTCCCGCACAGAAGGATTCTCCGGCAGAAGTCTGTACCACAAAGCCATAAGCTTCATCGCCCCATCCTTCTGTCCAACATCCAGAAGCTGCTGACAGGTCTTCACCGTCTCCCTGCCATAAGGATTCAGAAATTTATCCAACTCCAGTTGGGTAATTCCATTATTTGTTTTCTCACGGGCATCTGCAAAAACTTCCAGAGCATCCGCACATTTGCCCTTCATCCAGAGCAGTTCTCCCTGGTACTTCAGGAAATACCCGTCCTCCGGGAAAAGCCGCAGTGCCTCATCAATATAAAGCTCCGCTTCCACCATATCAATTCCATTGCGGGCGCGTTCCATAAGAAAACGGCTCTTAAATTTCACAAATCCCGGCACTTCCGGATACCGTTCCATCAACGGCACCATCGTATCCTCCGCTTCCTGATAACGCTTAAATTCATAATCGCAGACTGCTCTTCGAAACAGTTCAATATCAGATTTCAACTGGGCCAGTTCAGAAGGGAATGTACCGGTCTGCTCCTTCACCACCAGCATTCTCCATGCTTTCCCGATCCGTTCTGTATAAACCAACGTCAACATTGCCGCATAAAAGGTCACATCGCTGACTTCCAGCAAAACAGGATGATAAAAAGCATAGATCCCGCCAAAATCCTCCCTGCCGATAAACGCAGAGCTCAGCTGGACCTGGTAATATTTTGTAAAGATTTCATTTAATTGGGAAAAGTCACGCTTTTCTACCAATTCCTTCAGGCTGTGTCTGCTTTCTGAAATGCGCGCCTCCAGATCCATCACCGTACTTTTTGCCAGCAGAAGATTGCGCTTATACTGAAGGCGGTGGTTCCGCTTCGCACCTGCAAGAGAATAGATCTTGCGCCAGATGGAATCTCTGCGAAGCCTGCCCTTGCGGATTCCCGGCAGATAATCATCCCGAAGCTCTTTATAGGTAATTCCCTCTACCGTAACCGCATCATGGGATTCTCTTTCCCCATGGGGCGGAATATAGGACCATTCATCTCCGTAATGCCAGATCAGATAGTCACTCATTCTGTGCGGCACCATTACCTCTGTGTTCTCAAAGTTCATATATTTCACAGGAAACATCATGTCCTTATCAAAAAGGAACGGACAGCCGCCCCAGCGCATTGCATAGCGCGGACAATCCTCTTCCTTATAGGAATACATGATCTTCTCCAGTTTCTTCAATGTGCGGTCTTTTCCCAGAAATGTATAGGAAAAAAGCCAGCGCAGATAGGCTGTCACTGGAATTTCCCAGCGGGCACCATATACAACTACCATATTTACCAGCTCAGAGTAGATCATCATATGAGTTCTGTATTTCTCATATTCCTTATCATCTGCGGGAATGGGATCCAGGGTGAGCACGTCGATGATCTCACCGGCACTGTCCCTGCCGATAATCTGATGCTTGTGAAGGGCGCAGCTGTCCGTAGCAACATACCGTGGAAAAGTATTGGTATAGCTGCGGTCTACATCCACACACTGAAGGGCGCGGTGCTCCGGAAGCACGGAGCCGGAAATTTCCACCAGTTTGTTCCAGTCGTCTCTGGGCATATAGATGTCCACATCATCATCCCAGGGAATAAATCCCTCGTTTCGCACAACACCGATGGCCGTTCCTCCCGCCATTACATATCTCAGATTATTCTTTTTACAGATCTCATCCAGCTCACGGAAAAGCTGCAGCAGATGTTCCTGTTTCTCTGTCATTGGTTATCCTCTCTGGTTTATGATTTCCAGAATGTCTGCCAGAGTCTCTGATTCCTCATTAAAAAGTCTGGTACATTCCGTTCTCTCATCACTGATCATAATAAGCAGCTCCTGCAAAAGGTAACGGAGGCCATTGCCTTCGAAGTTAAAGCAGTACCGCTTCAGTCCCTTGCTGTCGTCTATCTTTGCCTCAAAATATCCTGTATTCCACCAGTCTCCCGGGATGGTCACACGGCCTTTCGTACCGATCACAACAAACTCATCCTCCACATCTACTGTGGTGCCAATCTCGATTGTAGCAAGAGCATCCTGATATTTCATGGTGATCATGTCGTAAATGCAGTTTCCAGATCTGTCCTTCACCACATTGGAATTCACTTCCTGGTAATTTCTGCCTAGTATCTTGATAATAGCACACAAAGGCAGAACTGCAGTTTCGGAAAAACTTCTTCCTCCTTCGAAATGGTCCTGGGAAATAGAGCATTTCACACACACAATATCGCCCACCAAGGCGCTGTGTGTCTGCCAGACAAGCTGGTTAAAGGCTCGCAGATACACCAGATTTATTTTCTCCACAAGAAGTACATGACGGGCTGCTGCAAGTGCAAACAGATCCTTCAGCTTCTCCTTATTCTCTGTCATAGGCGCATCACTTATCACATATTTTCCAAGTTCCAGGGATCTGCGGATGTATTTCTCCCTCTTAGGCTGCTCGGTTTTGATATAAACTATGTCTACCTGGGACAAAAAGCAGTCAAATCCCTGCTGCCATTCCCCATTATCTGCCTCCACGCTGTAGTAGGAATCCAATTCATATTTGTCACAAAACGACTCCGCTGCCTCTGCATTCTCAGAAAAAACGCACTCCACATGAAGACCGCTGACATATTTTGTCTCCCACACAATCCCATTATCCTGGTCATTATCTGTAACTACACCCACGGTGTAAGTGGTTCCCTCACCGCGCAGCTTGGTGCTGGAAATATTCTTGGTACGCTCCAGGTACACAACATCACAGTAATTCTTAAGGTAGTCAAATTTGCCGCGCCAGTCAGAACCAAGTACCAGAAGGTCTACCTTATACTTGATGATATCGCTGAGCTTCTGCCCCTGGTACTCCTCGATGATGATCTCATCTGCAAAACCGGTACGGCGTACATTCTCAATCCTTTTCAGAAGGCTGTCCCGCACGTTCAGCTTACCACGCTCAATATCGTAGCTCTCGCTGGTCACGCCCACGATCAGATAATCGCCCAATGCTTTCGCTCTTTTTAAAATATTATAATGTCCCTCGTGGAACAGGTCAAAAGTTCCGTAAGTGATTACTTTTTTCATCGTATTTCCCCTTAAAAGCCCTCTTTGTATCCATGAATTCACTCATGCAAGCATGGCTCATTCATGGCTGCCGTCCGGGACTTTCATACTAAATACATTTAGTATAACACAGTTTGCATAGTAAGTCATTATGAAAGAATATCTGCTTTACAAAAAATATTCCCGGGTTTAACAAAAATATAACTCTTTTTTTGCTGTGAAACAACTGAACTGCTGTCTCTTTCTTAATAAGAAAAGAAAGACAATCCGTCAGGACTGCCCTTCTTCATGATCTTCTTTCTCTTCTGCATCAAAGGAGGTATCCCATGTGGCAGCCAGCTCTTCAATAGCCATTCTTCGCTGAGCCAGTACTGCAAACCGGTCCTCCTCTTCACTATCATATTCGTCTTCCAGACCTTCATCCTCAACCTTCTTCTCACGTTTAAAAAGAATGAAGGTGATCAGCCCCATAACATTGGTATAGACCCAGTCCACCGGAAGACTTCCAAGTATCAGTACAAACAGAACTGACACTCCAAATAACGCCCATACATTCATCAGCTGCGAAATATTCAGGATCATAAGTCCGTTCATCAGAATCATGATGGGATAATGGAAAAAGTAAATTCCCATTGTGTTTCTTCCCAGGAAAATAAATGGATGGCGTTTATCTGGCATCAGCACCAGCAATGCGAAAATAACCGTAAAGGAAATCAGATACATCATTCCTCTGACTACCATTCCCTGCACATTGTCCATTCCACTTGCAAGATAGGAATGATTGCCTCGGAAAAGGTCTACCGGAATATTATTTCCGATCATATAATTGGTCGCCACAAACAGCAGAATGATCACGAAAAGTGCAACCACGATCTTGCCTTTAAATTTGCGGATCACCTTGGTGTATTCACTCTTCCATAAATATCCTGCCACAAAAAACGGGAAAAATACCACAATTCTTGAAGCTGATAAAAATGTACTGAATTCCATTCTGGTTCCTGCCCACAGCGCAAAAATAATGCTGAGAGGTACAATAAACCTTATTTTTCCAAATGCTTCTATGGTCAGACGGTATGCAAACAACGCAAGCACATACCACATAACGGTTCCGGAAGGACGGAGCAGTTCATAATCCATTTTATTTCCCAGCCAGATCTGCGTTGCCCAGGTAAGTGTATAGCCCAGAATATATGGAATCAATAAATTCTTAACATTCTTCATCACATCCTGAGGCTTCTTGGACAGATAACCGGAAATAAATATGAACGCCGGCATATGAAATATGGTAATTCCATACCACACAAAACGCACAACCTGATCTGCTTTAACCAGCTGGAATGCAATGATATGATTAAAAACCACCAGAAAAATCAAAAATATTTTTATATTATCCACAAGGTAGGAATATGGGATTTCCTGTTCCTTCGTATTCTTGCTCATTTTAGCCACCTTTATACTTTGACATAATTATTTTCAGACATGTCAGTTTTATGAATAAAGGATAACATATTTTTGTGGTTTTTGGAATAACTTTTTAATATTTTAACGTGTTTTGAAATATTTTCCTGTGGTTTTGTGTTGCTGATGAACCGCAATAATGTATTATTTCATTTCTCCAAAAACCTGCTGGTGCAGTTTGCGCCCTGTAGGTGTTGCCGCCAGGCCACCCTCTGCTGTTTCTTTAAGGGCAGTAGGCATCACATCTCCTACCTTTTTCATAGTCCAGATCACCTCGTCAGCCGGAATTGCACTTCGGATTCCGGCCAGAGCCAGTTCTGCTGCCACAAATGCCCCAGCTACGCCTGATGCATTTCTCTTAATGCATGGAATTTCAACCAGCCCTGCAACAGGGTCACATACAAGACCCAGAATATTTTTTAGGGCAGTGGCTACTGCCGACTGGATCATATCAGGTGTGCCGCCGGCAAGTTCCACAATTGCCGCCGCTGCCATGGCAGATGCAGAACCGCACTCAGCCTGACAACCTCCCTGCGCTCCTGCAAGTGACGCATTATTGGCAATTACCATTCCCACTGCAGATGCTGTGAAAAGGGACATGACGCATTCCTCTTCTGTAAGCTGGTACTGCTCCTGCATGGTGAGTACAGCTGCCGGTACAATGCCGCAGCTTCCTGCTGTAGGCGCTGCTACGATTCTTCCCATGGAAGCGTTCAGTTCTGATACTGCAAGTGCACGATAGAGGGCTCCTCCAAGAAGGGGACCTGTAAGATTTTTCCCTTGCTCTACAGCAGTGCGCATGCGATAGGCATCTCCACCAGTGAGGCCACTTGTGCTTTTCAGATCCGGGGCGCTGCCAGGCTGGATACAGGATGCCATAACCCGATAGTTTTCCCTCATTTTTTCATATATTTCCTGCTTCGGCAGTTCCATCTGCTCCGCCTGCTGCTCCAGAATCAAAGCGGACAGGCGACAGTTGTTCTCCTTCGCTGCTTTCAGCAGGGATTCTATTGAGTGGTAGTTTAGATCCACAGTGAATTCTCCTTTACCGTATTTTTAGTGGGGTGAGATGTTTTTCAAAAAGGGACGCATTTGGGCAATGTCGGCTGGAACTTCGACCCACTAACTAGCAATTTATACACGCTCTAACATCGTACTAGAATATATATTCTCCAGCCGGTTAATCTTCTCATTGAGTTCCGGGACAAAGTGACTGTCGCTCTCGATAGTCATTACCGCCACACCACCCTTGGTCTCACGCGCCAGGTGGAAATTGCAGATATTCACCCCATACTCTGCCATCAGCTCTGTAACTGCAGCAATCGTCCCTGGTGCATCCTTGTGAAGCACGATCAAAGCAGGATTCTGCCCGGTAAGGGCAACCTCCATTCCATTCACCCGGGTGATCAGGATATTCCCCCCGCCAATACTGCTGCCCCGAAGAGACACCTTTTCCCCGTCTGCTGCAGTCAAAGTGATCTCCGCAGTATTCGGGTGCGTATCCTCCAGTTCACCAGTCTCGATCTGGATTTCCAGCCCCACCTTTTTCGCCACATCAAGGGAAAAACGGATACGCTCATCATCTGTCTGCATTCCTAGTATTCCCGCTACAAGAGCCTTATCCGTGCCGTGTCCCTTATAGGTTTTCGCAAAAGAACCATGCAAAAATATGTGCGCTTTCACCGGAGTTTTTCCAAGAAGAGCCCTTGTCATCAGACCGATCCGGGCTGCTCCCGCAGTATGTGAGCTGGACGGTCCGATCATAACCGGCCCCAGAATGTCAAATACATTCATACTTATTTTCCTCTTCCTTTTATTCATCCACTGCCATTTTTCGTTTTCGGCAGCCTGCAGATGTTTTCACGTTACCGCTCACATCTGCACTGTTATTGTTCCATCTTAACATTAAAACATACCTTTTACAACATGGATAAAGGGTAACTGTTTACTTCGTGTTTACTGTTCACTCCGTTCACAGTAACGCGCTTCGCAATGCACAATACTCCCGATAAATAATCTTATGTTTCCTTTCTACCTGGACTGTGGTAAAATAGTTCTATGTAAATCGCCTGGAACCATTCCGGCAAGACTATTTTCAGATTTCTTTATGAAAGGCACACAATTCATGAAACGAGTGATTACTTACGGTACCTTTGATTTACTTCACTATGGGCACATTAATCTGCTGCGCAGGGCGAAAGCTTATGGTGACTACCTGATCGTAGCTTTATCTACAGATGAATTTAACTGGAACGAGAAGCATAAAAAATGCTATTTCTCTTATGAAAAAAGAAAATCCCTGCTGGAAGCCATCCGCTACGTAGATCTGGTAATTCCGGAGGAGAACTGGGAGCAGAAGGTAAGTGATATTAAAGAATACCACGTAGATACCTTTGTTATGGGTGACGATTGGGAAGGGAAGTTTGACTTTCTGAAGCCTTACTGCGACGTGGTGTACCTTCCGAGGACACCGGAGATTTCTACTACGCAGATTAAGGCGGATCTGCAGAAGTAGGAAGCATTGGTAATTATATAGTCAGAGATTTCGTATGATTCATGCAGGTTACGAAATCTCTGACTTTTTTATTTCATGACAACAATGTGCACACTTCCCAAAAACAATTTGCAGGATGTGCGTCACAATTTATTGGAGATTTTGTCCGGATGAAGGCGCCGTAGCGGGCTACGGCAACTGAATTCGGGCAA
>OKSH01001400.1_pt1 | contig 21480 bp, 21 predicted proteins | sample 1601231 | NCBI WGS metagenome assembly OKSH01 (sample SAMEA3541596, study PRJEB24748) | human gut metagenome | biome: human gut; feature: human-associated habitat; material: faeces | place: China | collected 2012
CAGGGTTGCCTGCGGGGTGTTGATAAAGCCGCAGCCGTTACAGGTGATACCGTACGGGTTGGCGACCATCACATTCGCTTCTTTACCCGCGACCTCAATAAAGCCGTTCAGCTGTGAGCGGTTCGCCCCGGTGACCTCGTTAATAATGGCGCGGGCTTCCTTTCCTGCTGTAAGAGCAGGGTTGTTCTGTATGAGTCCGCCGAGCTCAGTGGCCGTCAGCTTATCCGTGCTGTTGTTCAGGATAAGTCCTTCAGGGCCGGTGTTAAACTGCTGATAGGTGTTGTGAGAAATACCTGAACCATCCGGGGCCGCAATATTAATGACAGGAACACCATTACCGGCACGATCCGTCTGTGTGGCAGGATTGTCCGGTACCACAGGGGCCGATACTGCCGGACTGACAGGATAAATGATCATCCATCCGCAGAGCAGATAAGTCAGACACGTCCGGCCGGTATTCACAGGTGTGTTGTCCGTTGTCATTATTTGTCACCTAAAATGTAAAGCTGATGCGGTAATACACTGAAACAGGATCCGGTTTCAGCCATTGCGGATATACCAGAGGCACCCCTGCTGTCAGCTGGTTTGTCATAAAGGCACTGCGGCTCCATAATCCGGCGGAAGCCCCCCACAGCGTTCCCCCGGACCGGGGATCATGATTATCCGCTGCCAGCCGGCCGCCGTCGGCCGCCACCGTGAATCCGGTGTCACCGGCAACCGGAAGATGTAACACTTTCCAGCTGATTTCATTACGCCAGTAGCCCCCGTTATCACCGGACAGATACTGCTCTTTAAAACCGCGGACGGAGCTTTCACCGCCGAGGATCAGCCGTTCACCGGCATACAGCCTGTCAGGGGACCACTGCCCGTAAAAACTGGTCAGCCAGGTGATATTGTCTGTCAGCGGCAGATAATAACTGCCGGATACCGACCATTTGGTAAACTCCGCTGCCGGTTCCTGCGAAGACTGTTTTCCGCGATCATCCTCCCCGCCGAACCAGGGAACCCCGCGGCTGACCGCCGGGTTCAGGGTGGCATAGCCCCGCCACAGTTTCTGACTGTGATTGATCCCCAGGCTGACGGACGTCAGTGTGCGGCTGCTGCTGTTCAGACGGACATCGTTCAGGTAGTTGCGGATGATACGGTGACTGAGTCCGGCTGCTGCTGCGGTTTTCATGTCACTGTCCCGGTACAGGGTATGATAACCGGACAGCCGGTGTGTCTGAGTGTTTCCCCGTGAATACCAGTGATATCCGCGCTGTGTGAGCAGCGAGTCGTACCCGCTGTAAACATAGCTGTAATCCAGCAGACTGTATCCGTACGGCAGACTGATTCCGGTCTGCAGACTCACCGCATCGCGGGACGGACTGAAATCACTGCTCTTTGTCACGCTGACAAAGCTCCTGTCACCCAGTCTGAGCAGATTATTTCCGGTCAGTGACACACCAATCTGTTTTTCACCGGTACTTTTCTGGCCGCTGTTATCAAATGAGATACCCCCCTGTACGGGAAATTCCGGCTCTGCGGTAAGATTAACGCGGGAGGTACCGGGCTGACTGCCGGGTAAAATATCTATTCTGACCGGTACCTGCCGGAGTCGGTTTATCTGCTCCATACCCTGCTCGATATCCCGCAGATTCAGAATACGGCCGGTCATTCCCGGAAATGCGGTTTTCAGGAACAGCGGTTTCTCACCCTCAAGCGTGATATCTTCCAGGGTGCCTTCCATCACGGCAACAGACAGGATACCGCCGGAAAGATCCTGCTCAGTCAGAAACGCCCTGCTGGTAATAAACCCCCGATGCAGATAGTCATCGGTGATCGCGTCTGTCAGAGCCTGTATATCGCTGAGCGTGAGGCAGTTACCCTCACGGGAAGTAACCAGTTCTTTCCTGCTTTTTTCACTCAGATGCGGAGCACCGGAGACTGTAATCTGATGAATGGTGACACAGGGGCCGCTGCCGGGATAAACAGGAGACGGCAAAGCCGCGGACGGTTTCTCTGTCTGTTTTTCGAGCTCGTCTCTCTGCTGCCGGTTCTGCTGAAGCAGCTGACGCTGCTGAAGTTCAATTATATCCCGGTCTGCCGGAGACAGCGGTGCCGCCGGGCTCAGTCCGGGACTGAAGATCAGTACGGCAGTCGTTAACAGAACCGTGAAAGTGTTTAAAAAAATGGGCAGCAACGTGTTTCGCATGACTGATTTCAGACCGGATATATAAAAAAATTTACAGTATTATCGGCATGGTCAGAACTACCTTCAATACAAAAACTGAATTGTTTTTACAAAAAACGACATAATGGTACTGGTGTCACAAAATTAGTTGCGACAGACTAGAATGACAGGTTGACTTCCTGAGCCCTCAGAATCGGCAAATTATTCACTGATATGAAAATGACAAACACATAGTCAGACAGACTAACTCATCGTTGTCATATTCATGAAACGGGTAATAAGTCTTATCATTTTAAACACTGGGATTGGCGTTATTTTTAAGTTTCAGGCGAAGTCATTTTCAATGATAACCGCGGAAGCGTTTTTGAAGATCACTGACACAGTGATTAATTCCGTGACCCGGCAATACGTGCCTGTAGCCAGGCTTCTACTTCACTTTTCAGCCAGCGGGAACTGCGGCCGAATTTTACCGGTTTCGGAAACTGGCCTTCCTGGATCAGCTTGTAAAACCACTTATCCGTTAATCCGGTAAATTTGGTGATGAATTTCATATCAACAAGTGGTTCGTCAAGCGGAGAAGGGGCATTGGTGGTATCGGTGGTATTCATGGGGGATCTCCTGTCTTTGTTTGGTTAAAAAGCCAGAAGTGCTATCGATGATGCAGCGGATAGCACTTCTATAGGATTCCCCTTGTCTGTAAAAAAAGATTTACCGGCTGGTTCCGAATGACCGGAAACCATCGTGGTAAGGCTTGGTGTGATCTTTGGCTAAGTAATCCGTCCGTTGTTTTAAGGCTGCGAGCTGTGCGGGTAACTCAGGGCTGTTTCTGTCGAGGTAAACGACACCGCGCTCAGGGAAATGAACCAGACGGGAATGCACCGGCCAGGCTAAACCGGTGGCACTACACCAGGCCTGCTGAATAAAAGAGGCCAGATTATTTTCCCCGTTATAAACTCCCGGTGAATGATAAATGTCTTTATTAACGAATAAGACCAGGTGGTAATGCCTGCGGTTATTCATTTCACCGTATTCACGTACCCAGATATAATAAAGCGGATTATTGAGATTACGCCCCCAGCGGGACGATTTACGGACTGTGTCATAACGTAGTTTAGCTTTCAGAGAATCAAAGAAACGGGTTATTACTTTAGAGTCATCCGGGCTGTCCGGATAATCGGGTGGTAAACGCAGATCAATACGCAGTGCCATAATGCGGGTTAATTCACTGAGAGCATTATTAATCACACTCTCTGTTCTTTGCTGGTAATACGGGTTATACGTTTTCATACTGTCACCTCAGTCGTTAATTAAGTATCATACAAAGGTGAGTAGTCAGTAAAAAATAACTGATTTATGAAATACAGCTGACTGATACAGGTGGGGTGTCAGGAGAGGACTGACACCATATATGCACGTATGTCATACGTAAGAATATTAAAGGTCAGGCTATTTATGATAGTAAAGGATATTCCACACCCCCTGAGTCAGGTGGGTAGCATTCAGAGTGTATATGATGAGTGATAAATATTACTCAGCGCTGAGAAAGATGTATTCACCTCAGCAACATCGGAATAGTAGTGATATATATCACCAATAGTAATAGCAATATTTTTTACATGATGAATAGCATCAGGGTTATATTATCTTTTTGGTGTGTCGTACTCTGATTACGGGATGTAATGTATACGATGAAAGGGATGGTGAATGCACTGAATGTAGTATATTTAACATGGTATATGTAGCATATATATTACTATACCAGCACACAGGTATGGCCTTACTGCCATGTAATGACTGATATCCCGTTTTTTATAACGGCCATGGACTGAACTACCCGAAGTGGTTAACTCTGATATTATTCCTCTTCCCACTCTACAAAAACCTTGCTGTTTATGGAGTGAAAAATAACATGTGTGAAACGAATCATGTTTATGGTGTGTAAATTAGCGTAACATGTGTTTTATTTAGCGTAAAAGGTTAACCATGATTTATAAAGAAATGCGGGAAGATTTCAGGTTTCTTTTCCCCTATAAAAAAGATATTGTTTATAACTGGGGGTTGAATCCGGTGCGGGAATTCTCAGAGGTAATTCAAGGGATACGTCATGATTACTGTCTGAATTGTTATGATGAAGATCTGAAGATAGATATCGATTTAATCAGAGTTATAGATAATGGCGGGTATCCAAAAATCATTGACGGAGTAATGAGTATTGGTTGCGGAGAAAAAACTATCAGGCAACTGGATGGGATTTTCAGAGTAAAGGAGCGGATGTATAACTCCATTATGAAATACCACAAAAATATTTTAAAACTAAATAAAAAGGCTGTTTTTCTGTGTTTCTCATTGTCTGTTAACAGAGGGCATCAGTTCCGTGTAAATGAATCACCGGAAAACATCAATGCTTATAATGAAATATTAAATAAGTTTAGATCTGAATTTTTTAATAACATCAGGTCGCGTGCGTTCTTTAAAAGAAATGTTATTGGTCGTTTCTGGGTGTCGTTGCAGGAGACCGGCGGGGAGTATATGTATATCCATATCAATTTCTACCTTAAGGACAGGAAATACAATTATCTTCTTGGTCGGGAAATAAACAGCATCTGGTTTGGAATCCTTGAAAAATATAATATAACCGGACAGGCCAGACATTTTACGATAACGGAAAACTATGAAAACAGCAGAGCAAGCAACAACGCAAAAAGAAAAAAGAAAATTATCTATAAAGCGTATGAAAGCTTCGATTCCCAAAGTAAAACCAGGCAGGTCATGGATATTTATCCTGATTTAAACGGAGGAAACCTAGGTGCTGAATATAGTTTTACTAATGACCCATCCCATATACCATTTAGTTTTTATGTTAAATCGCTGGTAAAAAAAGCATTCCATATCTCAGGAATGCGCAGTTTCGGTACGGCTTCTCTTCAGACGGAACAGAAGGCATCTGCAGAAAGTGGTACCGCACAGATACAGAAAAAATAATTTGCCTGAATCAGTGATTTTTCAGATACACATTAACTTACTGACATAACAGGGAAAATACCGGTCAGAATAACTGACCGGCGACACACCCTGTCGTTTTCCCGTTTTTTACCCCCCGAAAACAGCGATTTTCCGCGTCATACCCTGTCTGACCCCTTTGTTATGCTGTGGTTGTCTTAAATCACCCTGTAAGGAATTTCTGTTATGGCAACCTACCGTATCGACCCCGACCTCGCATTTATCGGTCAGTGCAGCAATGAGGACCTCGGTCTGCTGGTCTCCGTCCTGACGCACGACAGTAAAGACGGCAAAAAGCGTCTGGCGGAGTCTCTGACCACCTCACCGGAATATCAGCTTTTTTACCCTGACCATCAGAAGTACTGGCCTGCCATCTGTGCCGAACTGCAGGCCTTCGGGGCCAACAGCCTGGTCACGCTGCTGCGCGGCAACAAAGGCGTGCTCTACCGTGAAATTCTGCTGGATGTCTGCAGCAGAATGAAAGTAAAGCATGAAAAGGAAGACTGTACAGAAACAGCAGAAATCAATCTCCTGATGCAGATAATGAGAACCAGCATCAGTGATATGTCACCGGACGCACTGGCTGCCTTATCACTGGAAATGAAACTCAACCTGACTAATCCCACTCCGCAGCTCGTTATGATGGCTCTGCAGGCAGCAGTAAATGTCTCCGGTGTGGCTGCTCTGGAACTCGCATCCATCGCCTCTTTCGGTGTGATACAGGCGATGGGGGGTATGGCAACCACAGCCGGTGTGACCGGAATAGCTTCTGTATTCTTCGGTTCCCGCATCTTAGGCATATTGGCCGGTCCCGTCGGGATTGCGCTGAGCTCCGCCTGGCTGATAGCTGATATCGCCGGTCCCGCTTACCGGGTCACCATTCCGGCCTGCATCATTGTGGCGTACCTGCGCCAGAAGGCCCTGGCGGCCTGATTTCCATATTCCGTTATTCCTGTTTTCTCTGACTGACTCACGGAGGCTGCGCTCATGCATACGTCAGATTCACGCCATGACCGGCTTGCATTCCGGCTGGCCATGATTATCAGCCGCCTGTTCCGGGGCGAAACACTGTATCCGGCACAGCTCGCCCGTGAGTTTAATGTCTCGGCCCGCACACTGCAGCGGGATTTCAGTGAGCGTCTGGTCTTTCTGGACACTGAGCCGTATCAGGGCGGATACAGGCTGGCCGCCGGTCAGCGCCTTTACCGGACAGACAGCGATATCCTGTACTTTGCCGATATCACCCATATCACCCCGCTGTTCCCCTCGCTTGACCGCAGGCTGCTGTCCGTCCTGCTCAGCCCGGAAAACGGAGCTCCCTGTCTGGTCTACCACGAACCGCCGCAATCAGCCCCGACACTGTTCGGCGGCTTTTACGTGGTGACGCAGGCGATTGTCCGCAGACGTCTGCTCAGCTTCCGCTGTGACGGTCAGGACCATGAGGGCATGGCCCCCTACAAGCTGATTTATTTTCAGCGGGACTGGTATCTGTGCGGGGAATGGCAGTCTGCCCTGCGGGTGTTCCGGTTCAGTCAGTTGCAGAACATTGCCGTGTCCGGACGCCGTTTCCGGCAGGACACCGTTATCGCACGGACGGTCACCCGGCCCGAATTTATTACCGCATTACCCCATTATCAGTTTATCCGTTCATTACCTTAATAAGGATGTCACCATGAAAAGAAGTCTGACACTGCTCGGTTGTTTACTGCTGTCCGCTCCGGTTTTTGCACTACGCATGCCCGGTGAGGTGCAGCCTGACCGTTACACTTATTACCTGACCCCGGAATACGGGCAGCAGCTGAAAATGCAGAACGACGGCAAAGACCGGAAACCTGCGTTTCAGCCACTCCCTGCCGGAGAGCTGAGGAGTGAGACCAGAGCGGATTTGTCCAAAGGCTATCCGGCTCCGGTGGCCATGACCTGTATCAGCAGTATTTACTATAACACCGGTGCCCGGGCCAACTGGCTGAAGGTGGGCTGTATCGACAATAACGGTCTGGAGTATGAGGCAAACCAGAAGTGGCCACCGAAATCCGTCGCGGAGCGGGTCTGTAAAGCCGGAGAGGGAGACTGTGAATCCTTCCTGCAGATGGATACTGACAGCTGGTCCGGTCCGCAGTAACTGAGGCATGCAAAAAGGAAATACAGATGTCTGTTTTTAAATTAATGGCCACCACGCTCGGTGTGGTAACGGTGGCGTTAGCCACGTACTGCGCCTGGCAGGCGGCTGCTGAGGCGGCAGACAATGAGGATGCCTCCGCAGCGGAAAAACTGGCAGCGGGGCTCAGTGCGGCGCTGGCCTGCTCAGCCGTGCTGGGCGGTACCCTTGACCGTCTGCTGGGCCGGCTCTTTCCCCGCTGACCTGTACAGAAGACCTGTTTATTTCACCACACCTGACGGCAGACGTTCACAGTCTGCCGTTTTTTTATGCCCATTCACAAATCAGTAACCATTTATTTTACCTCGTCAATACAAAGGAGTTTCACGATGACGTTATCAGTACTTCCGCTGCAGGAGCCTGCAGCCATCAAAAGCAATCTGGTTCATCCCCGTGACAGAGACACATTCTGGCGGTTTTATTTCGGCAGCGTACCAGACTGGCTGCGCCTGGAAAGCGACATTTTTAAGATGATGGATAATCTGTGTGAAATGTATCACGGTGCATTCTGGGAATTCAGCATGCTCACCAACGGCGGCGCATTTATCTGGCCTGACATGATTGAAATGTCACTCCCGATGGTTAACCCGCATAACGGCAATGACGCGGAACTGAGCCCTGAAGCGGCCGGTATCGCTGTCTGTTTGATGATGTTCAGTATCTGGTCATTCCGGACTGAAAGCGAAGTATTAGTTGAGTATTTTTACCAGTTACGTAACTACGCCCTTCAGCATAAGGAATGTGCTGCCATTTTTCGCCTTATTGATTAACCGGGAGCAACACCATGAAAAAGACAATATTATCTGTATCACCGGCGGCAGTCTGGCAGACACTGCTGACTTACCTGCTGCAACAGCACTACGGCCTCACTCTGAATGACACGGAATTCAGCGATGGGCGAGTCATTGAGGCCTGCCTCTGCCGGGGTATATCGTTGTGTGAGGCACTGAATGCCTTTGCAGAGAAATACGCCCTGGTCCGCACCGACCGGCACAACAACGGTATCACTGCGACCGATATTCTGCGGGCACGGAAGGCAACCGGTCTGATAACACGCCGCAGCAGCCATATCGCCCGCAGACACTGCACCGTATAAAAAGCCCGTACCCGTACCTCATCTTACCTCTTTCTTTATCCCGTACAGTCCCAGATTTTATCTGACAGCCACCTTATCTGTTTAATTTTACAGGAGAATGACTATGACCGGTTTAGCTTCCCGCTTCGGCAGGGCGAATATCATTCGTCGTGACCGCCCGTTAACCACCGAAGAATTATACTGCACTGTACCCAGTGTCTTTTCAGCAGAAAAACATGAATCCCGCAGTGACCGCTATACCTATATTCCCACCATCACCCTGCTTGAGAGCCTGCAGAAAGAAGGTTTTTACCCGTTCTTTGCCTGCCAGACCCGTGTCCGTGATGACAGCCGCCGGGAGCACACCAAACATATGCTGCGTCTTCGCCGCCATAACCAGATCACCGGCGTCCAGGTACCGGAAATTATTCTGTTAAACAGCCATGACGGCACCAGCAGTTATCAGATGCTGCCGGGGTTATTCCGTGCGGTTTGTCAGAACGGACTGGTCTGTGGTGATACGTTTGGTGAGGTCAGAGTGCCGCACAAAGGTAATGTCGTCGATAAAGTGATTGAAGGGGCTTATGAAGTGCTGGAAACGTTTGATGCGGTGGCTGAAAAACGAGAACAGATGCAGTCTCTGTTGTTACCACCACCGGCACAGCAGGCGCTGGCGCATGCAGCTATCACGTACCGGTTCGGGGATGACCACCAGCCGGTCACCGAAGAGCAGGTGCTGCAACCCCGCCGGTGGGAAGATAAGAAGGATGACCTGTGGACAGTGTACCAGCGTTTACAGGAGAACCTGATTAAAGGCGGGCTGTCCGGACGTACAGCCAAAGGGAAACGATCACACACCCGGGCCGTGACCGGTATCGATGGTGATATCCGTCTGAATAAAGCGTTGTGGGTGATGACGGTGAGAATGTATGAACACTTCACTGATCGTCAGCAAATCTGAGTAGATGCTCAGATATGAAAAAACAAACGACAATACATAATCATTTAAAGGAGGTAAAGTCACCCTGTGATACCCTTTTAATACCTCAGGCTGACTGGTAGGATTTATAACTATTAACCCTGCTGTTATGCTGTTTTTGGTCCTTCATCACAGTATGATCCCGGACCGAGGGTACAAATGAGGGTACAAAAATAACCGAATCAAAAAATAACCTTTAACTACATTAAGTTAAATAGAAATATCGATTCCGAGTCCGGCACCACTATTCAAAGAACCCGCCTTATGGCGGGTTTTTGCTTTTCAGGGTTCTGTAAAAACAAGTTTTCTGTCCCCGCCGGATACAACCACAATCAACTCTGTGCCCTTCCGGCACAACAGGTGATTTAATTTCGCTGCTTTGCCGCATACCGGTCGGTTAATACAGCTACATTTGTATTAGTGATATCATTTTTAAGGCGCAATTTTCCGGTTTTTTATCTTTCCTCTCATTTATTCCTTTTTTAAATCACAACTTTCAAGAAAAGAAACCTGAGCCGGTATACGTGTTGGTCGCCATCCGTTTCCGGAAAGATCATATTATATAACGATGGAGCGCCGGGTGAGGTGCGAAAATGGATCCGGATCGGATACAATGGTGTGATACACACCACTGACACCGGCGTTAGCCCCGGAGGAATTTATGGAAAATATAGTACCGGATAAATACTACGATATCGCTGATGAGTACGCGCTGGAATCGGAAGAGCCGGTTGAAGAGCAGGAGTATGACGGACTGGCGCACTATTTTCAGTTACTGATCACCTGTCTGACGAACAATGAAGAAATCAGTGAGGAAGCCCAGAAAAAGATGGCGGCTGAAGCCGGTATCGATAAACAGCGTATCGATGATATCGCTGAATTTCTGAACCGCTGGGGTAATGATTAAGTCACTATCAGCGCCGGACACAAAAAAACCGGGATAACAGTATTCCTGTTACCCCGGCCGGATGTTACTGACAGTTAAAAGCGGTATTTCAGACCTAACATACCCTGTGTATCCGAGTAATGATCACTGCCGGCCTGCTGCGCCACGTTAAACCAGATGTCCGCATTGCGGGTCAGTTGTCCTTCAATCCCCACTTTAATTTCACCGATATTGCGGGTGCCGGACTGACCAACGTGATCGTCGTCCATGGATACGCCCGTCATCTTACTGTTATTCAGCCAGTTAATTTCAGCAAACGGCTGGAAGTGACGATCATTGTCTTTATCCTGCAACGCCTGTCCCAGTCCGTACACTCTTACCCCGAGACGGGTCTGAATATTCCCTTCACCGGTCGCCGATACGCGGGTACCGCCCCGCTCTGTATGGGTATCCATTTTCACACCCATATAGGTCACCTGTGCTTTCGGCTGAATAAACCAGCGGTTGGTACTGCCATCACTGCCCTGTGTTTCATTTATAAGGAAACTGTATCCGGCTTCGGCGGAAAGCGTGATACCGTCAGAATTATATTTTTCTTCCGGTAATTCGTCTCCGTTAATCCGGTTTTTAAACCAGTTGTACTGCACCCAGCTGTCAACATACAGACCGCTTTTATCCGCTTCATTCGCGTAGTAAGTACCGTAGATCCCGGCACTGTAACCATCTGCGTCAGATTTGGCTCTGGTCTTTGTCACATGGTTTGTGGTCTTGCCGCTGATGCGGCCGTAACCCGCCATTAACCCGATATGATAGCGGTTAAGATCATTATCAGACCACTGTGCGATATCCCCGCCCAGTTGTACCACATAACGGTTTGTCCCGGTTTTTAACTGTCCGTCGCCGCTTTTCACGGTTGAATGTCCGGCCACATTCCGCAGCCACAGACTGGTAACTTTGCGCTCACCGGTCAGTACATCGGTATATTGGGTTTCACCGAGACGATCATGCAGACGCACATTAAACAGGTTATTTGCCATATACAGGTTATTGATATATCCCCCGGCTTCCGGGCGGACTACCGGTTCCGGTTTTGGCTCCGGTTTTGGCTCCGGTTCCGGTTTTGGCTTCGGTTCCGGCTCTGGTTCTGGTTCTGGTTCTGGTTCCGGTGTCACCGGGCTGTAATCTGATGTCAGATACCAGTTATTCTCATTGCCGTTTTTACCGCGTCCCAGATAATAATCATACGCCCCGGCAACAATCCGCCCGTTCTGAGTGAAAGTACCGTCAGAAATACCGTCAACCGTGATAACTTCAATGCCGTTGAGTATGGTCAGCCCGCCCTGCCCGCCGATATTCACAAAACTGACGGTAGTGGTTCCGGCAGAATTACCTTTGATCAGCAGTTTATCAGTCGGTGAATCATCCCCGTTCAGCACCGTATTCATAATCAGGTGGCCGCCGTTACCGGTGTAATCACCAGCCACGGTCAGTGTTTTCGGTACAAAGGCGTCCGGATCGCTCAGATCATCCGGAGAGTTATAACGGAGTGTCGCACCGGTCAGTGTCAGGTTTGACAGCACTGAATCAGCGGTCATATTCCAGATACTGTTGGCACCGGCAATATCCAGATTAATGGTACCGTTTGTGGTCGTATTCGGCGCGCCTGCCGCATTATATTCCAGTGAGTTGGTACTGCCGGAGAACCGGCTGTTATCCGCCATCTGCAGATCAATAATCCCTTTTGTCTCTGCTTTCATATCGCCGTCAACGGTGAATACACTGCGGATGCTGTCACCGGACAGGCGATCAGAAGAGGATATCTGTGAATCCGCCCCTTTGGCATACAGGGCAAATTTCCGGCCGTCACTGACCACATTAATGGTGGTATCACCGCCGAGATATACCTGACTGCCCGCAGTAACTGTTGCACCACCGACCTTTTTCGATCCGGCTTCGGCATAAATACCGTGTGCCGTCGTGCCTTCGGCGCGGATATTCGTTGAACCCAGTTCGATAATACCGCCTTTGTTGGCATAAACCGCATGCGCAGAGCCGCCGTTTGCCACAATGGTGCTGTTATCGCCGATCACCACACGGGCATCCCCGGTTGCTGCGGAGTTGGTATTCCCGGCGTAAACCGCATATCCGGTGCCTAATTCGCGTCCCAGAAATTCCAGATTACTGCCGGCTTCGTGCGAAATAATGACTGCATTTTTCCCGAGGGTAATCAGGTTCTCGTTGGTGCCGGTAGTTGATGAGTTAGCACGCACCCCCATCCCGAATGCATCAATATAGGCATCGTCACCCACGGTAATCACCGTGCCGTTACTCTCTTTGCCGACGTTCAGACCATCAGCGGAAGAACCTGTGGTTTTAATGGTTAATTTATCAATATTGATTTTACTGGCACCGTTTTTTGTCACGATACCGTCAGATTTGGCGCCGCTGGTCTCAATATTCAGCTCATTGAAATTATAGGTGCTGCTGTTCCCGTAAACCGCCCAGCCCTGGAGTGGCGAGATTGACGCTTCCGGCGTAGTATTGATAGTCACACTCGCATAATCGGATAATGCCGTTCCGCCGTGCTCACCGGAATTGTAATAATAAATAGTGGAGGTACAGGTCAGGTGTTTTTTTCCGTCGCCGTCTGTCACCGATGTACAGGGATCCGCTATACCGGGAAGTGAATATAATCCCGACCCCAGTATAATAGATACCGGCAATGCGAATCTTTTTACAGATTTATATTTTTTCATAAGGGAAAGCCTCCCGGCACAAAAATAAAAGCAGGATACAAAAGTTAAAAAACAATTAAATAAAATCCATCCGGCTTTATTAATATATAAAGTCAGCAGATAAATATTATTATCAGAAATAATTCAGGTTATATTTACGTTACACATTACGTGTGTTTATCTGTTATTACAACTACGATAATAGATAAGATATTTTTATGATAATGATGTTAATAAATTGTTTTGATTATTTTTAACTGATATTTCAATGAATTAATATGAAAGATGTAAGTAAACATTACTTAGTAACAAAATCCCCGGAATGTTTATTCTTTATTTATCTATAATTGGATTAACAATGGCATAAAATACTATTTAATGACAATTTACACAAAATTTAATGCATTGAAATCAAAACAAACAGAATTTTGTTACAGATGTTTGTTTTCTTAACGTATAACCGCATAAAATTTAACAATTAAATAATATCGCTGCTATCACACTCCCTCTGTGATAAAAACAATACAAACAACTGTAAAACAAGCAATAATTTAATATTGTCACATCATACTGATGGCGAAATATACTGAAAAACGCCCATTATTACAGACAAAATAACGCATTTTATGATCACGACTTGCTTAACATGTCTTGTCAGACAATGTCACGAAAAGATCGAATAAAAAATTTCAACAAAAAATTCATGTAAAACATGAGATATTCTTTATATTTTGCGCTGCGTCAAATAAAAGTGATTAAACTACATACCAAATATGTAAATTTATGAAAATAATAAAACATACCAAGATTATATTTGCATCAAAAAATAACATGTGTTATTTAACTTTAATCATTAGATACACAATTCCCTTTTTTGAAAAAAACACCAGACATGTTAATAAGACAAGAAAACACAACCGGTAATTATTTACCGGGAATAACAACCATTCCTGTTATGACAGATTTAATCTACGGAGATAAATGGTGCAGAAATATCAATGCATAGATTCAGATTTACTCAATAAAAATATCGGGGAGGTGCTGTACAGATTTCGTAAGCTGAAAAAAATAAGCGGTGAGAAGTTAGGCTTTACACTTGAAATCAGTCAGCAACAGGTTTCCCGCTATGAGCTGGGTAAAGGGAATCTGACGGTCAGCCTGCTGTTCCGGATACTCACAGCACTGGATATCTCACTGATCGTTTTTCTGAATGAACTCAGAAAACAATATGATTCATCAGATACTGTTCATACTTTATTGGACATAGATAATTTATTGTTTTTAAATAAAAATATTAATAAACCCGATTTTTTATTGTAAAAATAACCACACCTTCTGCCCCGGCCATGCCACTGTCACCGGGGCCATGACTCCCCCTCACTAAATAAACTGATTCTGTTATTTTTTAGGAAATACATCCCTGAGAAATAAAAAGATACTGCCCCTCTGCGCAACAAATTGCACAGAAAACACACCTGCAATAAACACAGAGGAAAAACAATGAATCAGGATCTCAACACACAGGATCTGTCTGCACCGGCAGCCGGTATTGACCCGGTAGTACAGGTCATGGGCGGTAACAGTGATATCGCACTGGATTTGGTGGTAATTATTGATACCAGCGGCTCAATGTCAGATGAGTCCGCCGATCTGAGCCGTGAAATAGACGCAGCGATAGAGAAAGCGGCAGCCCGCTGTCCGTCTCAGCTGCGGGCGACTTTCCTGGGCATTCAGGGTACCTGGACCGGCACAAAGTTTGATCAGACAGTGAGTGATTATCTGATTGGCAAAGGCGCATCCGAGGGAAACTTACAGGCCAGAAAACCATTTACAGAGGCTGATGGCCGTGACCATGCCGGGAATAAGGAGGATTTATGCCGCGCGGTTATTGATGCCAGTAAATATTTTGACTGGCGTCCCGGCGCCCGGCGCGCCATTTTTGTACTGGGTGATGAAGGCATGGAAGGCGGCGGCGGAATACTGACCAGTGCCGCTGTCACGAAAAACAGTGAGGCGATTGGTGTCGCGCAGCTTCACGGCGTCAAAGTTTACACCTATCAGGGAACCCCGGATGATCGCCCGGAAAACCTTGATCGCTTCCCGTCGATTGCGGAAAGAGACAAAGTGACAAAAGAGTATCAGCGGCTGGCAGAGCAGACCGGCGGGCGCTCTTATATCTACACCACCGGGATCGCGAACTTCCAGCTGGTATTACAGGAAATTCTCTGTGACAGCCTGACGCCGCCGGTGATTCCGGATAACGGTCATTCACATGCAGACTGCCGCGATGTATGTGAACAGCTTTCCTCAATTATTTCCACCGTCAATAAGCTGGCGGATATTATCAATAAAGCCATTGATGCCTGTTGCGGCACAGATACTCACCATCACAAAGAAACTGCCGCCAAATGCAGTTGCTCCGGTAAAGTTTAAACCGTAAATAATGAGTAAAAGCGCCCTGTTAATATCACGGCGCTTTTTTTATTTTTATCAGACGGATACCGTTTTTCGCCGGCGGGAAGACGGGAATGGCGGCAATACTGCATTTTTCAGTGCCAGTGATGCCGGATGGCGCAGTTGCTCAATACACCCCTGCGGCGATGTTTCTGCAATTTTTCCCTCATCCATAACCACCACCCGCGCGGCAAACCGGCTGACCAGCCGCAGATCATGTGTGACAAACAGATACGCAATCCCCTGCGTTTTCTGTAACTGTCCGAGCAGTGTCAGCAGAGATGCCTGCAGATGAATATCCAGGTTTGATACCGCTTCATCCAGGATGATCAGACGCGGATCCGGGGCCAGTGCCCGCGCAATACAGATGCGCTGTAACTGTCCGCCGCTGATCTGTGACGGCAGTTTGCCGAGCACTGACAGCGGCAGCTCCACCATATCCAGCAGTTCCGCAGTCCGGGCTTTGCGCTGTGTTTCATCCAGTGAGGTCAGCAATTTCAGCGGTTCGGCAATAATCTGCTCCAGGGTAAAACGCGGATCAACCGCCCCGGGGGGATCCTGAAAGACCATCTGGATCTCCGAACGGAACTGCCGCCGCTGTTTTTTATCCAGTTTACGCACCGGCATTCCGCGGTAAAAAACATCCCCTTTTTCCGGATATTCCAGCCCGCAGATCTGACGCGCGAGCGTGCTTTTTCCGCAGCCGCTGCGTCCGAGCAGAGCAACTGTCTCCCCTTCATTCAGGGTCAGGGAAATGTCATCGAGAATACAGCGCGGCTTTCCCGCTCCCATCAGTGAATGGCTTTGGTAGCTTTTGCTCAGGTGTTCAACAGAGATCAATGTCATGCGGAAAGCTCCAGACCATACAGTGAAAGGTGTGCAGAAATAAGATTACGGGTCACCGGCGAGCGCGGCCGGGCAAAAATATCCTCCACCGGACCGGTTTCAATAATGTTCCCGTCTGACAGCACCGCCACCTGATCGGCAAGGCGCGCCACCACGCCCATATCATGGGTGATCAGCAAAAGCCCGGTCTGCCGGTCAGATACTATATGATCCAGCAAATCGAGAATTTTCATCTGCACCACCAGATCCAGATCGGTAGTCGGCTCATCAGCAAACAGAAACGGCGCGTCGCTGAGGATCGCAATCGCGATCATCATCCGCTGTAACATGCCGCCGCTCATCTCAAACGGATAGAGCTTCAGGATATGCTCACTGTCCCCCAGTTCCACTTCCGCCAGCACATCGCGGATGCGTTTATCAATATCATGCAGCGGCTGCCGGGTGGCCTTCAGTGTTTCGGTAATATGCTGATGCATGGTCCGCACCGGGTTAAATGCACTGCGCGGGTTCTGCATGATCGACGCCACTTCCCTGCCGCGCAGAGCCTGTCCGGTGACCGGCTGTCCGTCCAGCAAAATAGTGCCCTGTGTTTTCTGCACACCCGGCGGCAGTACATCCAGCAGCGCAGAGCAGGTCATGGATTTGCCGGATCCGCTCGCGCCGACCAGCGCCAGCACTTCGCCGCGCCGCAATGAAAATGACAGATTAGAAATCAGGAAATGGGCATGATTATTATGCAGATACCCCGCCGACAGATGGCTGACCTCCAATACAGAATGATTTAATGACATGTCCCGGCCCTCAGTGTCGGATCCAGACGATCACGCAGAGCATCCCCGAGGATGTTAAACGCCATCACACTGAAAAATAAAATTAAACCCGGCCAGAAAATCAGCATCGGTGATGTCCGGACAAACTGACGGGCATCGCTGATCATCACGCCCCACTCTGCGGTGGGTGCCGCCACGCCCAGCCCGAGGAATGACAACCCGGAGACATGCAGCATCATATGGCCGATATCCAGAGTCGCCAGTACGATCAGCTGTGAAATGGTGGCCGGAAACAGATGCCGGAAAAAGATCCGCACATTTCCGGCGCCGCTCAGACGTGCCGCCAGCAGAAATTCCCGGTGGCGCAGCGAGAGGATGATCCCGCGGACAATCCGCGCATACCACGCCCAGTGTGACAGCGCGATCGCAATAATCACGTTTGTCAGCCCGGTACCGAGGATGCCGATTAAAAACAGAGCCAGCACCAGTGTCGGGAATGTCAGGAACACATCGGTAAACCGCATGATGATTTGATCCGTCCGTCCGCCGGTAAACCCGGCAATGCCGCCGATCACCAGTCCGAGCGTCATAATAATCACCAGCGTGATTGCTACGGTGCCGAGAGAAATCCGCGCCCCGGCAATCAGGCGGGAAAAAATATCACGCCCGAGATGATCAGTACCAAGCCAGTACTGACTATCCGGTTCCTGAAGCCGGTTTGATAATTCCACCAGATCCGGATCATGCGGGGAGATCCACGGCCCGGCAATCATGGCCAGTACCAGCAGCGCCACCACGGCCAGCGCAAACCACAACAGAAGATTGCGGCTGAGTGTCCGCCAGGCGGAAGGGGCTTTCAGTATCATATCGCTCATTCGATACCCTCCGCAGAGAGGCGGATGCGGGGATCCGCAATCGCATAAATAATATCCACAATCAGGTTACAGAGGACAAAAATCACCACCATCAGCAGGGTAAAGCACTGAATCACCGGATAATCCCGGTTCATAATGGCAGAGACCGCATAGCGCCCCACACCCGGCCAGCTGAAAATACTCTCGATAATCAGCGCGCCGCCGAGCAGTTCCCCGATATGCATACCGATAGCCGTGATCACCGGCAGCCAGGCGTTGCGCAGAATATGTGAGCGCTCCACCGTCATTTCAGATAACCCGCGCAGCCGCGCATAACGGACATGGCGCTGCCCGGCCACCTCGAGCATGCTTGCCCGCAGCAACCGGGCATTAATCGCCAGTGACATCAGCGAGATAGCAATGACCGGCATGATCAGGTGTTTTGCTTCCCCTTTACCCATCGGCGGCAGCCAGCCGAGGTGAATCGAAAAGAGCAGGATCAGCAGGAACCCCAGCCAGAAATTCGGCATGGAAACCCCGATAAACGCAATCACCCGCACCAGCTGATCCGGCCATTTTTCGCGGTAACGCGCCGCCAGCATCCCCATCGGCACAGACAGAATAATAGTCAGCGCCAGTGCCAGCCCCGCCAGTTGCAGTGTGGCGGGCAGGAAATAGAGCAGATCCGGCAGCACCGGTTTCTGTGTGGCATAAGAGATACCAAAATCCAGATGCAGCGCGTCAGACAGCCAGTGAAAATACTGAGTCATGATCGGCTTATCGAGACCGAGAAGCTCACGGGCGCTTTCCACCGCCTGCGGGGTCGGCGGAATTTTGGAGAGCCGCAGATAATCCAGCGCGGGGTCAGACGGCCCCAGGCGCAGGATCAGAAAGATAAACAGCGAGGTACCGAGCAGCATCGGGATCAGCAGCAGCACCCGCCGGAAAATAAATCGCATCATAATCGCGGACCTGTTACTTCGCAGTTGGCGTCAGCTGATCAAACGGGATCTCATTCGACATCGCGCTGAACGGCACATCGCCGATTTCCGGTTTTGCCACCGCAATAGCAGTGATGTAGGTCAGCGGCAGATAAACCGCTTCTTCATGCAGACGGGTCAGGATATCGTGATACAACGCACGACGCTGTTTTTCATCTGTGGTGGTCAGCACCTGTGTGATTTTGGCATCGATTTCCGCTTTATCCGCCAGCCCTTGTTGTGCCTGATAATCGGCATGGGACGGAATACGCATGGAACTGACAAACGCGTGCGGGTCAAACGGCGCACCCCAGGTGCCGTTGAAAATCATCCCGAAGCGGCCGTCTTTCTGACGTGAGTAGATACTGCTTTCCTCCTCCCCGACCAGCTTCACATCAATCCCGGTGCGGCGCAGATCGGCCTGAACCACTTCAGAAATCGACTTCGCCACCGCATCGGTACCGACAAAATTCAGCTCCACCACCAGCGGCTCGCCATCTTTCTCACGGATACCGTTTTCGGTTTTCGCTTTCCAGCCGGCGTTTTCCAGCAGGGATTTCGCTTCTTCAACGTTATAGGCATACGGTGTTAAACCGGCGTCTGCATACGGCACATTTTCTGAGAAAAGGGTGTTCGCTTTTAATTGTGTACCATACAGCACCTTTTCAATCATTTTATCTTTATCAACCGCGTGATTAATGGCTTTGCGCACGGCTAAATCACGGGTCGGACCGGTTTTGGTATTGATAGCCAGCACCAGTGATTCCAGCGGTGCGGATAGTTTGGTGGTATAGCCCGGCATATTTTTAAAGCGCTGATAGGTGTCCGGATAAATAATGCCGTCCGTGCCATATAATAAATCCACCTCACCGGCTTCAAATGCCACGGCGCGGGTATTCGGGTCAGGAATTACTTTAAACGTAACGGATTCATAAACCGGTTTTTTACCCCAGTACGATTCGTTGCGGACAAATTCATCTTTCTCACTCAGACGGGATTCCGTTAATATCCACGGACCGGTGCCGATCGGTTTAATAATACCGTCTTTGGTGCCGCCGTCTTTAAACTGTGACGGTGCAATAAAGCGGAACGGACGCGGCAGCGCCAGCTCCTGCAGAATAGGATAATAAGCATCTTTCAGGGTGATTTTTAACTGATTCGGCGCGATATCCTCAACCGCCGTAATCTGATTAGCCAGTTCAAGCCAGGCGTGACGCTCGCGGTTTGCCAGAATGGCATCAAAGTTTGCTTTGGCCGCAGCGGCATCAAATTTTTCGCCGTTGGAGAACTTCACATCTTCACGTAATGTGAAAATATAGATTTTTCCGTCATCCGAAACTGTCCATGATTCCGCCAGCCAGGGCTTTACGGTTCCGTCATTCATATAACGGACCAGCGGCTCATACACCATGGTTTGTCCGGCCATCTGATTCGGCGCGTACTGATGCGGATTCAGCGGCCCCACATTCACCGGCCAGGCAAAATTTAAATGCGGATCGGCAAAGGCGGTATTTAACGACCCGGCCACGAGCGCCGCAGACAATAATAAAGAACGGACAACGTTACGCATATTTCACTCCTGATGTGCCACAGACAAATAAATAAAGAAGTCAGAAACCGGTTATTAAAATAATGCAGTTTCAATATATAAGAGTCCGCTGCGTAATTATGTACTCCCCCTGAGTACTTATTCCGAAAAAAAAGATAAACTCCGGTGATTATCAGCACTGGCGGATTTTTCAGGAAACCGGAGGCTGTTATTGCGTTATTTACCTGTTTATTGTCCGGGAGCCGGAAAAGGCGATAACCACACTCTTTATCCGGTAAAAGCTGCAAAAAGGTGCCGATCCCGCTATACTGGCGGCCGCACTGAAGACAGTGCACATAACCACGGGCAAATATCACCCCATCGTGTGACAATTTGCTGCTCCCCATTGTGAAAATCTGAGAGTCTCATTATGTCATTACCTTCATGTCCGAAATGTAATTCTGAATACACCTATGAAGACGGTGCAATGTATGTGTGCCCTGAATGTGCCCACGAATGGAATGATGCCGAACCGGCAGCGGAAAGCGACGAACTGATCGTCAAAGATGCCAACGGCAATTTACTGGCGGACGGCGATGCCGTGACAGTCATCAAAGACCTGAAAGTCAAAGGCAGCTCATCCATGCTGAAAATCGGCACAAAAGTCAAAGGGATCCGTTTAGTGGAAGGTGACCACAATATTGATTGTAAAATCGATGGCTTTGGTCAGATGAAACTGAAATCTGAGTTTGTGAAAAAGAGCTGATGTTCTGATATAAGATTGCTGACAAAATCCCGGCCTGTTTTTTCCCGGACTTTGCCAACAATCTGAGGCTCCGCAATACCGGCGGAGCCGCTTTCTCTCAGTTGAGATATTCTGATTTTGATGTCACTGATGCCGCTGTATAAATATCAGACTGAACACTGAGACTTTCTTCATATAAAGCGTTGTCCTGACACCCGGCAAAAAACCAGCCGACCGGTGTCTTTAAAATATCTGCTGCCCTGACCAGCAGGCCGACATTAATCCGGCTTTGCCCCC
>OKSH01001408.1_pt1 | contig 21434 bp, 17 predicted proteins | sample 1601231 | NCBI WGS metagenome assembly OKSH01 (sample SAMEA3541596, study PRJEB24748) | human gut metagenome | biome: human gut; feature: human-associated habitat; material: faeces | place: China | collected 2012
AGGCGGGTCGGACGGCGCCGCAACCCGGGCACCCTCCGCCTTGTTCCTGTTCGACAGAAGCGAACCGACGGAACTCCGCTTGAGGAGTATTTCGTCGTCATCATCCGCAGCAAACGCGCCGGGATACGGCAATCCGACGAAAATACTTACTGCAAGCAGGCCCGCGAGGACACGAAGCCACCTCCAGAGGATCATTTACCTTTCCCGCAAGGCGTTCTGCCGGGCCTTCAAAATCGGCTTCAAAATATAGTCGAGAACCGTCTTCTTGCCCGTCAGGATATCCACGGTCGTCACCATGCCGGGGATGATCGGCAACTGCTCCTTGCGGTACGAAATGGCGTTCTTGTGCGTGCGGACCTTGACCAGGTAGAAGAACTCGCCGCGCTTGTCCTCAATCGTATCGGCGCTGATCTGCTCGAGATCGGCCTCAAGCCCCCCGTAGATGGAAAAATCGTACGCGGAAATCTTGACCATCGCCTTCTGCCCCGGATGGAGGAAGGCCACGTCCGCGGGACGAACCCGGGCCTCGACCAACAGAGTATCGTCAAGCGGCACAATTTCCATGATTGCTTCGCCGGGTTTGACGACGCCGCCCACCGTGTTGATGTAAATCTGCTTGACGGTACCCCGGACGGGGGATTTCAATTCCGTCCGCGTCACCCGGTCGCCGCCGGCGGCAAGGGTTTCCTTCAGCGAATTGAGTTCCGTGCGGCGCTTGCTGATTTCGGCGTTGATTTCCGCTTCCATTTCCGCCTTGCGCAACGTCAAACGCTGCTTCGCCTCTTCGGCGGCGGCCTGCGCCTTGGGGATGGAAGACGCCAGCGATTCGATATCGCCTTGCAGCGACACGACCTTCTGCTCAAGCCCCAGGTAGTCGACGCGGGAATAAATCTTGCGCTGCATCAGCGGCGCGGCGATGTTCCGCTGTTCAACGGCAAGCGCAAGGCTGCGTTCGGTCTGGCGTTTCCTGCCGGTCAGCTCTTCGACTTCACGCGAGCGCTGCTCATACTGCGATTGCAACAGGCCCATTTCGGCGTTCTGCTGCTGTTCGCGGGCATGGAAGATGGCCATCTGGTCAGCGATGGCCTGCGGGTGCGAAACCGACAGTTCTTCCGGAAAGGCGGGCGATTCGCCTTTCAGCTCGGCGTCAAGGCGGATGATCGAAAGCTCGTTCTCCAAGATCCTGTTCTGGGCGTCTCGGTATTGGCTCTCGGCAAGTTTGTTGTCGAGCTGCGCAAGCGGCGTGCCCTTTTCAACGATTTCCCCTTCACCGACCAGGACGGCCCCCAAGATACCGCCTTCAAGGTTCTGGATGATCTGCGTGCGCTGCGACGAAATGACCTGCCCGTTGGCGTGGGTCACCTCATCGATTTCGGCAAAGTTCGCCCAGATGCCCAAAATGAGGAAAAAGAGGCCGACAGCCAATGAAAGGAAGCGCGCCCCGAGGCGCGGCTTGCGCGCCAGTGCGGCTTCCACCTCGTTGACGTAGGGGAGCTCCTCCGAACCGATGGCCTGGGTGCGGGTATCGTTTGGGAGTTGAGGCTGTTGCGGTTTTTCAGGTTGCTGCGGCATGACTCAATCCTTACTGTTCGGTCCGGGGCGCGGGCTGCTCGCGCAGGCGGCGCAACACTTCGTTCTTCGGACCATCCGCAATGATACGCCCACCTTCCATAACGATGAGCCTGTCCACGAGTTCCAACATGCTCAGCCGGTGCGTGATCAGGACCAGCGTCTTGTTGCCCATCACCGCTTTGAGGCGGTTTTTGATCATCTGCTCGGACGCATTGTCCATGTTGCTGGTCGGCTCGTCGAGGATCAGGATGTCCGGGTCCCGCACCAGCGCGCGGGCCAGGGCCACGGCCTGACGCTGGCCGCCGGACAGGGACATGCCCCGCTCGCCGACCTGCGCCCCGAACCCGGCCGGGTTGGAACGGATGAACTCCGTCACGCCCGCCAGCGTGGACGCCCGCAGGATCATCTGGTCGTTGATGGTGGGATCGCCGAGCGCGATGTTATCCCGGATCGTGCCGTAAAAGAGCACCACGTCCTGCGGCAGGAAACCGACCCTGCCCCGGAGGTCCGCTTCGGCAAGCTGCCTGATGTCCACGCCGCCGAATTTCACGGCGCCGTCCCGGGGCTGGTACAGCCCGATCAGCATCTTGCCGAGCGTGGACTTGCCGGACCCCATCCGCCCGACGACGCCGACCTTCTCGCCGGGCTTGATGAACACGGAAATGTCCGTGAGGGCCAGACGTTCGGCGCCGGGGTAGGCAAACGCCAGATCCTCAAACGAGAACGAGGCGTCCAGCTTGCCGAACTCCACGTACTCGTTGTCGTTCTGGCCTTCGGAGGGAAGCTGCATCAGCAGATCGAGCGCCTGCAGGGACATGCGGGAATTTTGCAGTCTGGTGAGGAGGCTCGCGATCTGCATCAGCGGGGCCATTGCCCGGCCCACCAGAATGTTCGAGCCGATGAGCCCGCCCATCGTCATGGTGCCGTCGGCAATCCGATAGACGCCCCAGATGACCATGCCCACGGACACGGCCTGCGTGACCAGCGTAGAGATGGTGATGGCGAGATTGTTGTATTTTTTGGCCACGCTGCCGGCTTTGGCCGAAACTCCGACCACCTGTTCCCAGAGGTGCAGCATCCGGCTTTCGGCCATGCACGCCTTGAGAGTCTCCAGCCCGTTGACCAGTTCGACAAGCAGCGCATTCTTCTGCATGTTCTGCTTATAGCCCTGCTCCGCCGTGCGCTTGCCGGCCTCCTGCAGCACGATGCCCGTAATGATTAAGACGGGAATGGCGCACAGCGGCAGAATCACCAGCGGCCCGCCGATATATCCCAGCAGGAGCAAAGCCACCACAAGGAACGGCAGGTCGATGAACGCCAGAAGCGTCGAGGAGCTGAAAAATTCGCGCAACGACTCGAATTCACGCAGGTTGTTGACCAGCGCGCCGGTCGATTCGGGCTTGGCGTCCAGCCGCATGGTCAGCACTTTCTGCACCAGACGGCTGGAAAGCACGACGTCCGCGTTGCGGCCCGCCACGTCGACGAAGTAACTGCGCAGGTTGCGCAGCAGGAAATCGAAAAGGTAGGCTATCAGGATGCCTATGGCCAACACCCAGAGCGTATCCACCGCGTTGTTGGGAATCACGCGGTCGTACACGTTCATCACGAACAGGGGGCTGATGACGCCGATCAGGTTGATGACCACGCTGGCGAAGGCCACATGCCGATAAATCGGCATGTAGTAGAGCAGGACGTCCCAGAACCAGCGCTTCCCCTTGAGGAGCCGGATGCGGTCGGCCCGCTGGTCAAGCCGGGCCTCGCGCGTGGCGAAAATGGCGTATCCCGTGTACTCGTCCGCCAGCATCTGAAGGGGGACGGGCTGCACGCCCTCCCCCGTTTCCGGGAAAATCACTCCCGCCTTGCCGTCATCCAGGGACGTCAGGACGCACGAGCGGTCACGGGACAACAGAAGGATACACGGAAGCACCAGCGTGGAAATGTCCTGAAGGCTCTTCCGATAAACGATCTTCCCTTCAAGCCCCGCACGCTTTGCCGCGTGCAGGCAGGCCCCGGGAGAGACACGCCCCGTCCCGGCCAACCCCGCCATCAGAAACGCCGTGGAAACGGACTTGCCGCGAAGCCGCAGCAACGTAACCAAACTGTGCACCAGCGGCGGAATGAAATCCACGTCCGAAGGCGATAAACCGTCGTTGACCAGCGGGACAGGCTTCTTCTGTTCCGGAGTATCGGGCTCTCCCCCCTTCGGGGGTTGCATCACATCAGCCATGCGGACACTCTCAACGCAGGAACCTAGCGTTTTTCCTGCTGGTTTCTGGGCGATTCATAAAGCGGATCTTCCTTGATGCCCAGTTCGGGAAGCAGCATGCCCGTGAGGGCATACAGTCTGTACGCGCCTACAACCACGTTGCCATTGGCTGTCGTGTACTGCGTGGACGAGTTGAAAAGCTCGCTTTCCGCATCAAGCACGTCGAGCAGGCTTCTTTCGCCCAGCTTGAACTGCTCGAGATACGCGTCGCGCGTCGCCGTGTTGTAGCCGATGGCTTCCTCATAATACTTCTTCTGTTCCTTGGCCGCCAGATACCGGGTCCATGTATTTTCGATTTCCAGAGCCAGTTCGTCGTGGAAATTATACAGCGTCTCCGTGGCCATCCTCGTGCGCGACTCGGCGGCTTCGGTTCCGGCCTTGTCCGCCCCGCTGTTGAACAGGTTCCAGCGCATGACAAGCCCGGCGTCCACGCCGGAAGTCCACTGGCTGCCGGGGCCGCTGCGGTCGGAGTAGGAGGGGCCGACTTCAAAATTGATTTTGGGATGGTAGGCGGATTCGGCCAGTTCCTTTTCCCCGCGCGCGGCCTTGATGTCGGACATATAGGCCTTCAGCTTCGGGTTGTTCTTGTCGGCGACCTCCATCACGGCGTCATAACCGGTATACATGGGTTCCGGGACATACACTTCAGCCAGCGAAGCGGGCACGGGCTTCCCGGTCAAACGGATGTAGGAAGCCTCACCTTCCCGGAGCGAGGCCTCGGCATCGGTGAGCGTGCTCTGGGCGCGGGCCAGGCGGCCTTTGGTCTGGGTCACGTCGGCGGAGGAGCCGGCCCCGAGTTCCACGCGCTCCTTCTGGGAGTCCAGGATCTCCACGTGCTGCCTCACGTTATCCTTGGCAAGCTGCAGGATCTCGCGGCGGCGGAGCAGGTCCACATGGGCAATGATGGCGTCCAGGGCGAACGACGTGGCGTTGTCGAGGACGCGGTAGGTCATGGAATCGACCGTCGCTTCGCCCGTGCGGACACGGCTGCGCGTGGCGAAACCGTCCCACAGCGGCTGCGTGAGCGTAAGGCTGATGCTGTTGGCCCCGTACATGTCCTTATCGGCGTTCAAAGGGCGCGTCGTCGTATTGCTCAACCGGCTGGCACCGGTACGCCCCACGGCGTCGACGCTCGGGCCCCACCCCGCCTTGGCCCTGCGGAGCTCATGACGGACGACGTCAAGGTTCTCCTGCATGACCTTCAGGCCACGGTGCGACTGCAACGTATCTTCAACAGTTTGCTTTACGGTCACTTCCCCCGTGACCGTTTTTCCCGCATATGCCTGAGCGGCGGCCTTCTCCTGAGAAAAGGCCGATTCCGGCGAACACGCAAGCCCCAAGGCCCCCAGAAGCAGCAGCATCCTCAAATGCGAAGATTTCATTCACTATTCCCCTTTCCATTGTAACGAATCTGCTCTACAAAAAATGAACGGCTTTCCTAACGCGTTATCGACGCCAGAAAACCGAGTAATCTACTACACTATGGAAAAACCGATGTACAGCGCGAAATAACGGTTTAAGCCGCTTTACGGGCTTGTCAAGAGGAAAAGTGATGCCATCCTTTTTTACGCCGTCTTCGGCTTCTCTGCAACATTTTCTCCAAACGTTGAGCCGTTTGGAAGAAGCCTTTTTATTATCACCACTTTCCGGACTTGAACAGGAAGGGGCCGTGCGCCGTATGCGTTTTGCCGTCGACGCGGGCCTGAAAGCGATGAAAGACCATCTTGCGGCATCCGGGCACCTTCCCGATACGCCCACCCCGCCCGCCGTCCTCGCCGCCGCGTGGCGGAGGCGGATCATCTTCGACGGGCACATCTGGATGGACATGCTCGCGCGCAGGAGCCAGCTTGCGAGGGACGACTCGCCGGAAACGCTCCAAGCCGCCGTGAAGGAACTGGAATCCCGCTTTCTCCCCGAACTCGCCCGCCTCCGGGATTGGCTTGTCCAGCATCCCTGTTCCGGGGAAAGAAAGCAATGACAAAAAAAGCGGCCCCGCCCCCTTGACGGAGCCTCCCTTTTTGTGGGAACATCTCTTCCACGGAGTTATACCATGATCTTTTCGTTTGCGCACTTTTACTATTATTATTCGGGACACCAGCTGCTGGCCCCGGATCGGATGTGCTGTGCGTAAATGAGACGTTCCGTAGCACATTGAGCTTTGTTCAGTAAGGACAAGCCACCGACCTCAAAGGGCCGGTGGCTTTTTTTGTACCTTTTTACCGCCGGGAGAAACCGTGATGCTTGCCGCCCTGACCAACCTGCCTATGGATGGAGCCGTTGGAGTCGCCCTCGTTTCCATGTTCGTGTCCTTTTCGATGTCCCTGTTCGGGCTCCTCCGCAATGTGAAACCGGCGAAACGCCGGATGGAGCGCAGCCATGACTGAGATCCTGCTCTGGGCCGGCTACTTCGCGGTCTTCGCCTTTCTGGTGCATAAGGGGCGCAGCAAGGACGCCGTGCTCAGCGGCTCCGTAGGATTCGGCGTGCAGGCCTTCGCCTATGTCGCCACCTACATTTCGGCGGTGGCGCTCGTCGGGTTCGGCGGCCTCGCCCATGCCTACGGCCTGCAAATGCTGCTCGTGGCCGCGGGCAACGTCTGGTTCGGGACGTGGGCCGTCTACCGCTTCCTGGCGTGGCCAACGCGCAAATGGCAGGAACGCCTCGGCGCGCGCACCCCGGCGCAGCTGCTCGGCCTCGGCCACGGCTCGCCCAGCCTGACAAGGGCGATGGCCTTTGTTTTCGCCTTGTTCCTCGGCGTATACGGCTCGGCGGTCATCAAGGGGGCGGCGCTCCTGCTGGCCGAGATCCTCCCCGTGCCCGTCTGGGCGCTCATCTGGCTGGTGGCGATCATCGTAGGGCTCACCGTCTTCATCGGCGGACTGCGCGGCGTCCTCTACACCGAAGCCATGCAGGGCGTCGTCATGCTCGTGGGTATGCTCATGCTCGTGGGGGCCATCTTCTCCAAGGTCGGCGGCCCGTGGGAAGGTATGCAGGCGCTGGCGGCCCTTCCCCCCAGCGATCTCGCCAACAACGGGTTCGTCTCCCTGTCCGGCGGGGAACGGGGGCTGTTCATCCTCTCGCTGGTCGTCGTGACCTCCATCGCGGTGTGGGCCCAGCCGCAGATGATGCAGCGCCATTTCGCCATCGCCGATCCTCGCCAGCTCAAGAAAACCACGCCGCTCGCCATGTTCATCCTGACGGTGCTCGTGGGCGGGGCCTACTTCGCGGCCGCGCTTTCCCGGCTTATCCTGCCCGAAGTCGCCAGCCCCGATCAGGTCATGCCCAAGCTCGTCCAAATGCTGCTCCCCGAGTTCGCCCTGCACATCTTTGTACTGGCCATCGTCTCCGCCTCGCTGTCCACGGCCACCGGCATCTACCATATCGCGGTTTCCGCCCTGTCCGAGGACCTGCGCGGGCGGCCCAGCAACCGGCTTTCGTGGTTCACCGGCATCGCCATCTGCGTGCTCGTCAGCGGCGGCTGCGCCCAGATCAAGGGGCAGCTCGTCGCCCTGCTCTGCACCACCAGCTGGAGCATCGTCGGCGCAATGGCGCTGGTGCCCTACGTCGCCCTCGTGCGCTTCGGACGCCGCAACGCCGGGGCAGCATGGGCCAGCGCCGCGTGCGGGTTCTTCTCCTGCCTCGCCTGGTACCTGATCGCCTACGGACCCACCTCCATTTGGGGGCCGCAGCTCGGTTCCGTAGCCGCGGGCATCCCGCCCTTCTTCATCGGCTTCCTCTTCTCGTGGATAGGCTGGATCGCGGTTTCCGCCCTGTCCGAATCCCCGGCTTTGGAACAGGAGGCCTGATATCCCGGGGCTGGCGGCGTGGAAAGTCCCGCCGCCAGCCCCGACGGTTGCGGACGCCCCATCGAAGCGCTATAGCGGAGAGAAACGCTCAACGTGAAGGATCGCTCTGATGAGTCAGCCTGAAATCAATATCCGCATTCTGGATCTGAACGGCCCGCGCATGGCGCAAACCGAGCGGTCATTGCGCCGCCACCTGAAACAGCACGCTGTCGAAGCCCGCATCACCTGCGTAGGCTGCGGGCTTGAAATCGCCCGGCAAGGCTTCACAAACGCGACGCCCGCCCTGCTCATGAACCAATACACCATCACAGAAGGCAAGGAGATCACGGAAGAGGCCATCGAAACCTTTTGCAAGCAACTCCTCGTCTGGATCGAAAAGCAACAAGCCGGTACCCGCTAGCGGCTTGTTGGGGGACAGGCGGGAAGGCGTTGGGAAGGGGGAGGCTTACACTTTTTTCCTTCCTCAAGTCCGCCGAAGGGGATCGCCCTGCCCTTCAAGAAATTCCGTACGGATCGAATCCGTTCAGCGCGTTCCGTGAAACCGATTCCCTTTGAACCGCCATAGGGTTCAGGGGCGCAACGTCCGGCATGGGCACAAAAAAAGCGCGGTATGGCCCGCGCTTTTTTTGTGCGTCCCGCCCGCTTATTTGTAGGCGTCCATCATGATCTGCGTGGTTTCGTCGAGGGACAGCGCGTAGGGATCAAGCTCGAACAGCCCGCCCATCGTGTGCCGCGCGTTGGCCGCGCACTTGGCCATGTCTTCCTTCGTAATGCCGTAGTCGGACATTTTGAGCCCGTCGACGCCGCACGCCTTCTGCAATTCCACAAGCGCCTTGACGAACGCCATCGGGCGCTCGGCCTCCGGCAGGTGCCCCGTCACCACGCCCATGGCCTTGGCCATAGCCGTGAACCGTTCGGGGGCCTTGTCGGCGAAGAACGAATAGTACGCCTCGGAAAGCATGATCAGCCCCGCGCCGTGCGGCAGTTTCGGATAGAATGCGCTCAGGGCGTGCTCCATGCCGTGTTCGGACGTGCAGCAGGAGGTCGACTCGACCATGCCGGAAAGCGTGCTTGCCAGCGCCACCTGCGTGCGGGCTTCCAGATCCGATCCGTCCTTCACGGCGGCGGGCAGATATTTGGCGAGGAGTTCAATGCTTTTCAGCGCATAGGCGTCGCTGAGCGGCGTGGCGACGTTCGCGATATACCCTTCCGTGGCGTGGAACAACGCGTCAAAGCCCTGATAGGCGGTCAGGTGCGCCGGGATGGTCAGCATCATTTCCGGGTCCACCACGGAGAGCACGGGGAAGGTTTCCGCGCAGCCGAAGCCGATCTTCTCGTTGGTGTCCTCTTTGGTGATGACGGTCCACGGGTCGGCTTCCGTGCCCGTGCCCGCCGTGGTCGCAATCGCCACGATGGGCAGGGCGCCGTTCACCAGCGGCTGCCCCTTGCCGGAGCCGCCGGAGATGTAATCCCAGTAGTCGCCGGGGTTTTTGGCCATGACCGCAATGCTTTTCGCGGAGTCGATGGAGCTGCCGCCGCCAAGGCCGATCACGAAGTCACAGCCCTGCTCGCGGGCCAGCGCCGCGCCTTCATGGACATGGCGGAGCACCGGGTTGGGCAGGATCTTGTCGAACAGCGCGTGCCCGATGCCCTGCTTGTCCAGCATGTCGATGAGGCGATCGAGATAGCCGTTCGCGCGCATGGATTTTCCGGCGGTGATGACGACGAGCGCTTTCTTGCCCGGCAGGGGCGTTGTGGCGAGATCGTTGAAGCTGCCGGGGCCGAACAGGATCTTGGTGGGAATGGAATACGTGAATTTCATATGATTCTCCCTGATGAATGGACGGTGCGAAAGCGCACGGTGAACGAAGTATAGAGTGCTTCACGAAAGCGCGAAGTCAAGGGGGCTGGCCTCTTTTTGTGGGGTGAACCCGACCGGGGCAAGGCGGCGTGCCGGCCTCCCGCAATGGATGGAGAAGGCGTGGGGGCCGCCGCATCCGTCGTCATTCAATCCATGCGGCCCGCAATACGCTGATTTCATGGGCATAGCCGGGAAGCTCATTGGGCGTTTCCAGATAGAACGGCAAGTGCCTCAAGGCGGGATGGTTGATGATCCGCGCAATCGCCTCCAGCCCGATGGTCCCTTCGCCGATGCGGGCGTGGCGATCCTTGCGGCTGGCGAAGGGCATCAGGCTGTCGTTCAGGTGGATGGCGTACAGTTTGCCCAGCCCGACATGCCGGTCGAACTGCTCCAGCACCCCGTCAAGATCGTTGACGATATCATATCCAGCCGAATAGACGTGGCAGGTGTCGAGGCACACGCCCATCTTGTCGCCCAGCGATACCGAGCGGAGGATGTGCCCCAGCTCCTCGAAACGGCTTCCGACCTCGGTCCCCTTGCCGGACATGGTTTCCAGCAGGACGCGGGTGGTCTGCTCCGGACGCAGGATCGCGTCCAGCAGTTCGACGATGAGCGCCATGCCCGCGTCGATCCCCTGCCCCACATGGCTGCCGGGATGAAAATTATACAGCATATGCGGCAGATACGTGTCCAGCGTCATCACGTCCTCGCGCATGGCGTCCCGCGCGAACGCCCGCAGCCCCTCATCAAGGGCACACGCGTTCAGCGTATAGGGCGCGTGCCCCAGAACGGGCGCGAAGGCGTGCTCCTCCATCAGGCCGCGCAGGGCTTCCGCGTCCTTGGGGTCCGCCTTCTTGGCCTTGCTGCCCCTCGGGTTTCGCGTAAAAAACTGGAACGTATCCGCCTTGATGGAGAGCGCGTCCTCCCCCATGTGGCGGTACCCTTTGGAACTGGACAAGTGACACCCGATATGCAGCATGACGACCCTTCCTGAATGGCTATCCTGTATGAAAAACACAAAGCGCCCCGGCGGTCAATCCCACCGGGGCGCTTCGCGATAATGGACCTGAGACTCTAAGGCTTAGGCAAGGGCCTGAAGCAGCAGCAGAGCCACAATGTTGATGATCTTGATCATCGGGTTAACAGCCGGGCCAGCGGTGTCCTTGTAGGGGTCGCCCACGGTGTCGCCGGTAACGGCGGCCTTGTGCGCATCGGAACCCTTGCCGCCGTGGTGGCCGTCTTCAATGTACTTCTTCGCGTTGTCCCACGCGCCGCCGCCGGAGGTCATGGAGATGGCGACGAACAGGCCGGTCACGATGGTGCCCATCAGCATGGCGCCGAGGGTCGCGAACGCCGCGCTCTGGCCGCCGAAGGCGTCGATGATGAAGTACACGATGATCGGGGCGAAGACCGGGAGCATGGAGGGCATGATCATTTCGCGGATGGCGGCCTTGGTCAGCATATCCACGGCGGCGCCGTAGTTGGGCTTCGCGGTGCCTTCCATGATGCCGGGGATTTCGCGGAACTGGCGGCGCACTTCAACCACGACGGCGGAACCGGCGCGGCCCACGGCCATCATGCCCATGGCGCCGAACAGGTACGGCAGCAGGCCGCCGATGAACAGGCCGACGAGGACATAGGGATCCTGCAGGGAGAAGGACACGTTCAGGTTGGGGAAGAAGCGGCCGAGGTCTTCGGTGTAGCAAGCGAACAGCACCAGAGCGGCGAGCGCGGCGGAACCGATGGCGTAGCCCTTGGTCACGGCCTTGGTGGTGTTGCCCACGGCGTCAAGCGCGTCGGTGACTTCGCGGACGTCGCCGGGCAGGTTGGACATTTCGGCGATGCCGCCGGCGTTGTCGGTCACGGGGCCGTAGGCGTCAAGGGCGACGATCATGCCGGCGAGGGCGAGCATGGTGGTCGCGGCGATGGCGATGCCGAACAGGCCGGCGTTGCTGTAGGAGAACAGGATGCCGATGGAGATCACGATGACCGGCAGAGCGGTGGATTCCATGGACACGGCGAGGCCCTGAATGACGTTGGTGCCGTGGCCGGTGGTGGAAGCCTGCGCGATGCTGCGGACGGGGCGGAACGCGGTGGCGGTGTAGTACTCGGTGATCCACACCAGCGCGGCGGTGATCACGAGGCCGGTCAGGGAGCACATCAGCAGGTTGCCCACGCCGAAGGTCTTGCCCTGGATCTGCATTTCAGGAGCGCCCCAGAACAGCAGGAAGGTCACGACGATGATGAGACCGGCGGAAGCCAGAGCGGCGACGGTCAGACCACGGTACAAGGCCTTCATGATGTTGTTGTCGGAGCCGAGGCGGACGTACTTGGTGCCGAACACGGAGCCGAGGATGCACACGCCGCCGATGAGCAGGGGGTACATCATCATGAGGTGCTGGAGTTCGCCGGTGAAGTAGATGGCGGCGAGCAGCATGGTGGCGACCACGGTCACGGCGTAGGTTTCAAAGAGGTCGGCGGCCATACCGGCGCAGTCGCCCACGTTGTCGCCCACGTTGTCGGCGATGACGGCGGGGTTGCGCGGGTCGTCTTCGGGGATGCCGGCTTCGACCTTGCCCACGAGGTCGGCGCCCACGTCGGCGCCCTTCGTGAAGATGCCGCCGCCGAGACGCGCGAAGATGGAGATGAGGGAAGCGCCGAAGCTGAGGGCCACGAGGGCTTCAAGCATGGTCTTCTGTTCCACGCCGAACATGGTCAGCAGGCCATAGTAGAGGACCACGCCGAGCAGGCCGAGGCCCACGACCAGCAGACCCGTCACGGCGCCGGCCTGGAAGGCCACGTTGAGGGCGGGGGTCATGCCCTGGCGGGCGGCTTCAGTGGTACGGATGTTGGCACGCACGGAAACGTTCATGCCGATGTAGCCGGCGACGCCGGACAGCACCGCGCCAAGCACGAAGCCCAGCGCCACAAGGCCGGAAAGGGCCCAAGCCAGAAGCACGGCCACGATCACGCCCACGATGGCGATGGTTTTGTACTGACGGTTCAGGTACGCCTGAGCGCCCTCCTGAATAGCGCCGGCAATCTTCTGCATTTCTTCCGTGCCGGTACCGGCGGAGAAGACGCGCTTGGAGGTATCATACGCATAGTAGAGGGCGAACAGCCCGCAAGCCAATACCACGATGAATGAGAACATCTCAGAACCCCGCATATCGCTTTTTAAAAGTGAACAAAGGACGCTCCCCCCTCCGCATCGCGCCTTCCGGCGGACGCGGTATGCCGGAAAAACGCGCAATCGAGCCTCCGGCCGAAACCGGGAAGCTCGTATGAGGTACAGCATCTCAAAAACACTGACCATATCAATGGAATCGGAAAATGTTACTCAAAAATAAGAGCACTGGCAAGCAAAAATCAGGGCCGGATACCGCGAAAAACCCTTCCGCCAGCCGCTTTCCGGCCTTCCAACCCTTGCCCGGCCCCCTTTGAGCCCCCTTCCCCATCCGAAACGATACGGCCGTTTTCACAAAAAACGGCATCCCGGCATCACGATGCCCCTCTCGCCGGGACAAACAGCCGCCTCTCCTCGCATAAAAAGGGGCAAGCCGTCAACACCGGCCCGCCCCTTTCCGTATGGCATATGCGGAACGCCTATTTTTCGAGCGCCCTTTCCGATACCAGCATCCGCCGCCCCGCCGTGCCGTCGGGCTGCGTGTCCGTAAGCACCAGACGGTATCCGAAGGAGATCGAAAGCGGCTGATGCCGGTTCGTCCCCAGATCGAGGCTGACTTCAAGCGGGAGCCCGGCTTCGCGGTTCAGCGGGCGGGGAACCAGCACGGTGTCCTTGGAGGCAAGGACCCTGCCGTACTCGTCCGAAACGTAGACGCTCAGCATGATCTCGCCGTACCACGAGGCCCAGTCGGGCAGCTTGTCGATGACCGGATAGGCTTCCGCAACGATTCCAAGCTCATTGCCCACCGGTATCACCTGATACTGGAAGGCGAGGTAACGCATCTGGATGTTCTGGGACGCCTCATTTTTCCACGGATTGCTCGGGAGATGCCGCACGGACAGCCCCGAACACCCGGCAAGCAGCAGGACGCCAAGCAAAGCGAACACGCGAAGATTCATGAAGTTCCCCATCTTGCAGGACATGTTCCGACCGTTCCCATCGGGCCGGGGGACCCGCTTTCCCCAAGCCTTCCCCCTCTTCTACCCAATAGAACGGAGAAAGGTCAATGACAGACCCGGCTCATTTTTCTATCCATGCCTCGAGGCGGGCGGCGAGCTCGTCCGGCGGGTAGCTCGGGCGGTCGTACATGCCCGCCTGCACCCGCTGGCGCGAGGCTTCCGACAGGATGACGGCCGCGGCGACGGAGACGTTGAAGCTCTGGATCATGCCGTACATCGGGATGTACACCTCGCCGTCCACCAGCGAGTTCAATTCGGCGGGAACGCCGCTGTGCTCGTTGCCCATGATGACCGCCGTGGGCTTCGTGAAGTCGTAGGCCCCGAGGGGCTTCGATTCCGGCGTGCAGCTCGTGGCGAGGATCTGATGCCCGCCCGCCTTGAGCGCCGCATACAGTTCCTCGGCGCTGCGGTGCCGGACGCTTTCCACCCACTTGCGGGCGGACGCGGAACTTTTCTTGCCGAGCTCCGGGAACGCCGTATCCGTATAATAGAGGTGCAGCGCCGCAACCCCAAACGCGTCGGCGCTCCTGTAGATGGCCGAAACATTATGCGGATCGTGAATATTCGCCAACACCAGCGTCAGATCCTTCTGACGCCAGCGCAGTACCCGTTCCAGCTTGGCCCGGCGGCGCTCGGTGATTTCTCTGGCCACAAGATTCTCCTTACTCTTCAGGCTGAACGCCTACAATTCATCCCCGCCGCCGTTCATCGACAAGGCGGCGCGCTGCGCTTCCAGTTCCGCAAGCTCGGCTTCCAGTTCGCCGAGCTTCTCCAGCGCCTGTTCGCTTGATTCCTTCAACTGGCTGAACTTCTTCAGCAGTTCCGTCGTTTTGTTCCCGTCGGCGTACACCTCGGGGTCGGCCAGCGCGGCCTCGACGTCCGACTGCTCCGTCAGCAACGCCTCAAGCTGCGTTTCCAGCTTGGCATACGCCTCCTGCTTGGGGCGCATCTTCTTATAGAGGGCATTGCGCTGCTCGGCCTGCTCGCGCTTGAGGCGCTTCAGCTCTTCCCGGTCCAGCGCCTTGCCGGGGACGGGGCCCTCGGCCTTCCGCCCGGCGTCCTTATCCCTTTCCTTCCCGGCCTTGGACGCCGCCAGCGCCGCGCGCCGCGCAACGTCGTATTCGGCGAACCCTTCCTTATAGACGGTGATCCCGTCCCCGTCCATCGACCACGCCTCGTCAGCCACTTCCGAAAGCAGATACCGGTCGTGGGCCACCATCAGCAGCGTCCCGTCAAAGGCGTTCAGCGCCTCAACCAGCGCCTCGCGGCTTTCGAGATCCAGATGGTTGGTGGGTTCGTCGAGCACAAGGAAGTTGGCGCGCGCGAGGAACAGCGACGCCAGCACGAGGCGGCTGCGCTCGCCGCCGGACAGGCTGCTCACCTGCCGGTCGAAGTAGTTCTGCCCGAGCAGGAACAGCCCGAGGACACTCATGAGCTCCTCTTCCGTCATCCGGGGATCGGAAAGCCGCCGGATTTCGCCGAGCACCGTGCCCGAGCTGTTCAGGAGCTCCGTCTGGTGCTGGCTGTAGTAGCCCATCTTGACCAGCGAGCCCATGACCTGCGTCCCGCCCTTGCGCTCCAGACGGCCCGCGAGGATTTTGAGCAGCGTCGACTTGCCGCAGCCGTTGTGCCCCACGAGGGCGATGCGCTGGCCACGGTAGATCGTGAACGTCAGCGGAGGCCAGAGGCTCACGCCGTCCGGGAAGGCGAACGCGAGATCGGCCACGGACAGGATGGTCTTGTCGGCCTTGGGCGGCTCGGGCCACTTGAAGCTGAGTTCCTTGCGCTTGGCTTCCGGGCGGAAGCCTTCCAGCTCCTTCTCAAGCTTCTTCGCCATCTTCTGGCGCGATCCGGCCTGGCGGGCCTTGGTCGCCTTGGCCCCGAAACGGCGCACGAAATCCATCTTGCGCTCGATTTCGGCGTTCAGGCGCTGGGCCTCGCGTTCCCTCTGCTCCTCAAGCTCTTCCTGCAATTCCACGAACTGGCTGAACGTCGCCTTGCGGAAAACAGGTTTCGAGCCGCCGAGGTACAGCACGTGCGTCCCGATCCGGTCCATGAACACGCGGTCGTGGGCCACGAAGACCAGCGCCCCCTTGTAATCCATGAGGAAATCTTCCAGCCATTCCACCGCCTCGATGTCGAGGTGGTTGGTCGGTTCGTCGAGCAGCAGGACGTCGGCCCCGGCGACCAGCACCCGGGCCAGCTTTGCACGCTCGCGCCAGCCGCCGGACAGTTGCTTGATCGGCAGGTGCCACTTGCCCTCGTCGAATCCCAGACCGGACAGCACGGCCTGCGCCTTGTGCTCGGGATTGTAGCCGTACAGGGCCTCAAGCTCGGCCTGCCGCGCACCGAGGCGCGCGATCGCGGCCTCGTCCTTGGAGGCCGCCGCCGCTTCCCATGCGGACCAGAAGTCATGCCAGTCCGGCAGGACGTCCACCACCCATTCGAGCAGCGGCGTGTCCAGCACGGCCTCGTCCAGATCCTGCTGCACGTACCCCACACGGCAGCCGCGCGGCATGATGATGCGCCCGGAATCCGGGGCATCGGCGTCCGCCAGCATACGGATGAGCGTCGACTTGCCGCAGCCGTTGGGCCCGCACACGCACAAGCGGACACCGGAGTCGATGTCCAGAGAGAAGTCGGAGAAGATGTCCCGACCGCCGAACGCCTTGGAAAGATTTTGGATTGTTATTTTCATAATACGATGGGAATGCTATTCGTCGATCTGTTCGGAGGCCGTCTCCATGCCGTCCAGCCCCAGACGCTCACGGCGCGCGGCTTCCTGCTTGCGTTCACGGGTGCCGAGCGACGCGGTGCGGCATTCGTCCCACTTCGCCGAGCGTTCCTGATGGCGGGCGAAAATGAGAAACCCGGTATGGGCCACCATGCGGTCTTCGGGGCGCAGGCGATCCGCGATGGGCTTCCAGCGGCGCACGAGGATTTCGCAGACTTCGACGTCGTCGAAGGGCCCCTGCTCCAGCCCGAGGAGGAGCTTGCCGACCTGATCCACGGTGGGCAGGAGGAACGCCAGCGCAGCGCCGGGCGTCACGGCGGCGGGGATGTGCTTCAAATAATCCCACGGCGTCCGCACATCAAGGAACAGGGCGTCCGCGCCGGTCACGTCGCCGAAGCCTTCCGCGATGTCCTGACAGTGCATGGTCACGTTCTGCCCCACCCCGGCCCACTCCAGGTTCCTCCGGGCGAGCTTGTGGAATTCCTCCCTGGCCTCGAACGTATGCACCTTTCCGGTCGTGCCGGAGAACCACGACAGGGCCACGGTCAGGCTGCCCGATCCGGTGCCCGCTTCGATGACCGTGCGGTTCGGCCCCACGCCGAGACGCATACAGATATACCCGATATCCTTGGGATAGAGGATCTGCGTCTGGCGTTTGACGCCCTTGACGATATCGTTCAGCGTGGGCTTCTGGATGCGGTACGGCACGCCGAGCGTCGTGCAGACTTCGGAACCGAACGGCGCTTCGACCACATCGGCCATGCGCAGGATGCCGTCCTGCGTGTGCATGTCCTGATTTTCATCAACGCGGCGCAAGCTCCGCTTCCCCTTGGGGGTAACAATAATAACGAGATCTCCGTATGCGGGCATGAATTTTCCTTGGTTTCATTCGCTAAAAGTAAAGGCCATACTCCAAACGCGCCGAAGCGTACAGAGGGGATAGCCCACAGTCAACCTGAAAGCAATGGCGGACGCCCCTTTCCGCCCGTGAATTCTTCGCCGGGATGCCCCGCCCGCTCCGGGCCATGCCGCCCGCCCTTCCCAAGCCTTGCAAAACGCGCCAGATCAGGCTTGACCTCGGGGAAGCCTTGCTTTATAGATTGTTGCTGCCATATTTGCGCCAGTAGCTCAGTTGGATAGAGCAGCAGCCTTCTAAGCTGCGGGCCGTGGGTTCGATTCCTCCCTGGCGCACCAATAGATTTCAAGAGGATACATACCATAGCGTATGTATCCTCTTTGTCGTTTCCGGCCTTGGTTGCCCACTGGTTGCCCGTTTTGCGGCCAGTCTTATCCATATGATGGCGTCCCGAGGCCCTTCTTCGGCACAGAATGGCCCTGCCGCCACTCTGGTTTGCCATCCCGAATGTGCGCCCGCACGTTCCCTTGCTCAGGGCGAGGCTCATGCAGCCTCCGCACCCCACGGCCTAGGGAACTTGCGGGCGCTTCCTTTTTCTTGGAGCTGCAAGACGCCATCGAGCGCGTCTGGGAAGAGTGGACGCCGACGGCTGACGTGCGCGGCATGATGCACTTCGGCGATCGCAGCCAGCCCCTCTCTGCCCTCCCCGGACAGCGGGCAAACTCCGCCCGTCCGGACCCACGGCGGGAGTGCCCCCCAGGAACGGCGGCATGGCGTACACCCGCCGGCCATCAGTCCCCACGGGCCGGGGTAGCCTCAAGAAGCCGGAACAGGGGCACGGCCCGCATCCGTCTCCCGCCGGAGGCGGCCCCATTCAAGCGCTTTTGCGGAGATACACCCGCAATCCCATGCCTACTCCCCACGGCCTGAGGGGAGGCCCCCTCTCCGGCCTATCCCGGCCCCCGCGCACCCGGCAACTTGCCCTCTACCCAATCATCTCCTGCCGGATATCGGAAATAAGACACGCTGACAGAATATGACCCGCCATTTCATATCCACTATCCAAAAACAGTAAATATCACATTATCAGGATAGTATGTTTTTCATTTCATAGCATCTTTGGGTGCGGCAAACAGCCTCTTTCCCCAAAAAGAGAACAACTCACTATCGTTAAAGCTATTTTATTCTTTTCAGGAATGTTTCATACATTTATTATTTCACGAGTTGCACGAATCATGGCTACGGTGTATGTATCAAAGGTAAATCTATGATACTTTTGATAATTGGGCATAAGACAAGGGGAATGTGAAGGGGACTCTATGCAAAATACGCGTCATTCATTCCTGGGAATAATGATAATATGTACAGTATCTATCATTTTTTGTTTAGTGAGTACATTCCTGCTCTATCAGACAAAAGAAAAAGTTTCTACCGCATACAAACATCCTTATACCGTATCCAATACCGCCCGCGAAATACATTCACGAGCCCTTGATACGAAGTTCTTTTATCGGAAACTTCTGAGCAGCGAAACGAGCGACAAGAAAAAACTTGCCCTTATCATCCATGAGCGCTTCCTCAAAATGAATATGGACAGGGATAAAATAAAAAAAAATATCTGGGGCCTGAAAAAGATATAGAAAGGCTTTTCGATGCCACGGACGCCTTCCACAATGCCTTGCTGGAAGGGCTTTCCTATTCCCCTTCACACTCGAAAACGGAGATCCTTTCCTATATTGATGCCAATGTGGAGCCCGCCTATATCGAGCTTGAGGATTCGCTTAAAACGGTTATCGCTTTTTCCAACGGCAAGATGCGTGAATTCGTAGGGCAGTCTTCCTTTACCGTCAACATGGCGACGGCCGGTTCCTTTTTCCTCATCCTCGTTGTCCTGACCGTGGCGTTCTTTTTCTACCGGCTTCAAAAAAAGGCCGAACAGGCCATCGCATACCGGGAAAAGCTGTTCGATATCCTGTGCAGCAGTATAGATGACGTCTTCGTCATTTATCATGTGCGGGACAAACGCATAGAGTATGTCAGCGGAAACGCCGACCGCATACTCGGCCTTGGAAACAACGATATCAGCATCCTGTATTCCCGGCTTTCGGCAGCGAATGAGAAAGTGCTTGACGACTTCTCCAAACAGGCACCGTTCGACGCGCCGAAGGGATGCGACTTTTCGATGAAGGATACCCTGACCGGCGAAGACCGCTTCATGCACCTTCACCTGTACCCCGTAAAGGAAAACGCGGGCACCATCCGGTACGTCGTGTCCCTGTCGGATCGCACCCACGAGGTGAAGACGCGGCAAACGCTCAAGGACGCGCTGGCGAGCGCGCAGCAGGCCAACACCGCCAAGCGCGATTTCCTTTCCCGCATGAGCCACGAAATCCGCACCCCCATGAACGCCATCATCGGGATGGCGACCATCGCCGCCGCCCATATCCAGAACCACGGGCGGGTGGTCGACTGCCTCCATAAGATCAGCTTTTCCTCCAAGCACCTCATGTCGCTGCTCAACGACGTTTTGGACATGTCCAAGATAGAAAGCGGGAAACTCGCCGTCCACCACGAGGAGTTCGATCTCCCCAATCTGATCGACTCCATCGTCTCCATCATGTATCCCCAGACGGAATCGCAGGGGCAGCACTTCAGCGTGGCGCTGTCCGGCATCGAAGAGGAAAGGCTGGTGGGGGACCCCCTGCGCATCAACCAGATCCTGCTGAACCTGCTCTCAAACGCCAGGAAATTCACGCCTGAAGGCGGCTCCATCAAGCTTGAGGTCAGCCAGAAACGCAAAAACGGCGGCGTGCTGATGCGCTTCACCGTAAGCGATACCGGCATCGGGTTGAGCGAAGCCTTCCAAAAGCGGCTCTTCAAACCCTTTGAGCAGGCGGACAGTTCCATTTCGCAAAAGTACGGGGGGACGGGGCTTGGGCTCGCCATCACGCACAACCTTGTCACGCTCATGAACGGCACCATCGGGGTACGGAGCAAGGAGCACGAAGGCTCGTGCTTCACCGTCGAGCTCCCGCTTGCGCTCCCCCCCAACGGCCATATCCAGAAAAAAGAGCAGATAGCGCGGGATATGAAAGTGCTCGTCGTCGACGACGACCTCGACACCTGCGAATATGCGGCCCTCATCCTGCGGCGGATGGGCATTGCGGCCAAGTGGGTCCTGACGGCGCGGGAGGCGCTCGATCAGGTCGTGGACGCCCACGAACGGGGCAACGGTATGACGTCTGCCTCATCGACTGGAAAATGCCGGAGATGGACGGCATCGAGGCCACGCGCCGCATCCGCGAAGTGGTTGGGCCGGAAACCCTGATCATCATTATTACGGCCTACGACTGGACGTCCATCGAACAGCGGGCGCGCGAGGCCGGGGCAAACGCGTTCCTTTCCAAGCCCCTCTTCTCTTCGGCCCTCTATCATACGCTCTCCGCCGTATCGCAAAAGAAACCCGCCTCCGCCGCGGCGGAACTGGAACCGGGCACGGAGGGCCAAGCGCCCAGTTTGCGCGGCCGTCACGTGCTGCTGGTGGAAGACAACGATCTGAACCGCGAAATCACTGAGGAAATCCTCAAAATGAAGGGAGTGTCCTTCACATGCGCCGAGAACGGGCAGATAGCGGTGGACATCTTCACGGCGTCCGCCCCCGGAACATTCGACGCCATACTCATGGATATCCAGATGCCTGTGCTGGACGGCTACGCGGCCACGGCCGCCATCCGCGCGTCCCTTTCGCCGGAATCGCAGGCGATCCCCATCATCGCCATGACCGCCAACGCCTTCCATGAAGATGTTGTTTCGGCCTTGTCGGCGGGCATGAACAGCCACATCTCCAAACCGATCGACCCCGAATGCCTGTATCAGGTGCTGATCGCCTCCTTGCGGGATCAAGCGAAACCAGCCGGGGCATGAGGGGACCCCGCATGGGGACGGCTGCCTATCTCCTTTGTCCTCCCCCGGCCCGGCGCTGACGCCCCGCCCTGTCCGAACCAAGACCGCATGAACGCATTGGCGGAGCGGGCCGCCGTGGGGATTCCGGCATACGGCCCGCCGCGTGAGGGCTCGGCTTGGGGCTGAAAAGCCCGGCAAGAGGCGAATGCGGCCCCTGAGCGGGAGGCCCCGGGTGCTTCCAAGATGTGGCGTGCGGCTGTTCAGCCCCAAGCCGCCCCTGCCGCCGCAAGCT
>OKSH01001422.1_pt1 | contig 21306 bp, 19 predicted proteins | sample 1601231 | NCBI WGS metagenome assembly OKSH01 (sample SAMEA3541596, study PRJEB24748) | human gut metagenome | biome: human gut; feature: human-associated habitat; material: faeces | place: China | collected 2012
GGTGGTCAGCGATAACCCGGAGGCGACCTATGATACGTTAGCCAAATACGGATATGACCTGGTGGAGCGGGCCAGGGACCAGAAGCTGGACCCGGTTATCGGCCGTGACAGCGAGATTCGTAATGTTATCCGTATCCTCTCCCGTAAGACGAAGAACAACCCGGTGCTTATCGGTGAGCCCGGTGTGGGCAAGACAGCTGTGGTGGAAGGCCTGGCCCAGAGAATCGTGCGGGGGGATGTTCCGGACGGACTGAAGGATAAGAAGCTCTTTGCCCTGGACATGGGAGCCCTGGTGGCGGGAGCCAAGTACAGGGGTGAATTTGAGGAACGGCTGAAGGCTGTGCTGGAAGAGGTAAAAAAGAGCGACGGGCAGATTATTTTGTTTATTGATGAGCTGCATACCATTGTGGGTGCAGGAAAGACAGAGGGGTCAATGGACGCGGGCAATATGCTAAAGCCCATGCTGGCCAGGGGAGAGCTTCACTGTATCGGCGCAACCACACTCAATGAGTACCGCCAGTATATAGAGAAGGACGCTGCGCTGGAACGGAGATTCCAGCCGGTGATGGTGGATGAACCCACGGTGGAGGATACTATCTCCATACTGAGGGGACTTAAGGAGCGCTATGAGGTATTCCATGGAGTGAAGATAACAGACTCTGCTCTGGTGAGCGCAGCCACCCTGTCCGACCGGTATATTACCGACCGTTTCCTGCCTGATAAGGCCATTGACCTGGTGGATGAAGCCTGCGCCATGATTAAGACTGAGATGGATACCATGCCTGCGGAGCTGGATGAAATGTCCAGGAAAATCATGCAGATGGAGATAGAGGAAGCAGCCCTTAAGAAGGAAACAGACCGTCTGAGCCAGGACCGCCTGGCGGATCTCCAGAAAGAGCTGGCTGAGCTTCACGATGAATTCGCGTCCAAAAAAGCCCAGTGGGAGAATGAAAAGGCCAGTGTGGACCGTCTTTCGTCCCTCAGGGAAGAGATAGAGAGTGTAAACAGGGAGATTCAGGACGCACAGCAGAAGTATGACCTGAATAAAGCGGCGGAGCTGCAGTATGGCAGACTGCCGGAGCTTCAGAAGGAGCTGCAGGCGGAAGAGGAACGCATACGCAATGAGGACTTAAGCCTTGTGAGGGAGAGCGTTTCAGAGGATGAGATTGCAAGAATCGTATCCAAATGGACCGGAATTCCGGTTGCCAAGCTGACAGAGAGTGAGAGAAGCAAGACCCTGCATCTGGATGAGGTTCTTCACAAACGTGTGGTGGGCCAGGATGAAGGCGTGCAGCTGGTAACCCAGTCCATCATCCGTTCCAAGGCAGGCATCAAGGACCCCACCAAGCCAATCGGATCCTTCCTGTTCCTGGGGCCTACCGGTGTAGGTAAGACGGAGCTGGCCAAAGCCCTTGCTGAGGCGTTGTTTGACGACGAGTCCAACATAATTCGGATTGATATGAGTGAGTATATGGAGAAGCATTCCGTGTCGCGTCTTATCGGAGCGCCTCCAGGATACGTTGGATACGACGAGGGAGGACAGCTGACAGAGGCCGTGCGCCGCAAACCATACAGCGTGGTGCTGTTTGACGAAGTGGAGAAGGCCCATCCGGACGTGTTTAACATACTGTTGCAGGTCCTGGATGATGGGCGTATCACGGATTCCCAGGGCAGGACTGTGGACTTTAAGAATACCATCATTATCCTCACCTCCAACATCGGTTCCCAGTATCTGCTGGAAGGAATTGATGAGAACGGAAACATCAGGCCCCAGGTGGAACATATGGTTATGGATGAGCTTCGCGCCCATTTCAGACCGGAGTTCCTAAACCGTCTGGATGAAACCATACTCTTTAAGCCCTTAACCAGAATGGATATCGCAAGAATTGTGGATCTCTGTGTGGCAGACCTGAATAAACGTCTGGCTGACAGGGAACTGACCATAGAGCTGACAATGGGAGCCAAGGAATTTGTAACGGATAAGGGATATGATCCGGCTTATGGTGCCCGTCCCCTGAAACGTTATCTCCAGAAGAACGTGGAGACCCTGGCAGCGAGAATTATACTGGGTGACGGAGTCAGGGAAGGAAGCACCATTGTCATAGATGTGGACGAGGACAAAACACGGCTGATTGCATATGTGGAATGATGTTAGATAAATATATATGAAGATACAGGTGAGGGAGTGAATCTGCGCAAACAGGTTCTCTCCCTTGCTTTTTTCCATAAATTAGGAGGTATTTTTCAGAAAATTTCTAATGAAGAAATATAATTACATCAACTTCCGGGGATGACGAAAAAAGTAGGGAAAATACCCTAATTTCATGTTGAAAACGTTACTTGCAGGTGATATAATCGTTTCTGCTGAAAGCCGGTGTACCTATAGCCGGAATAGAACTAGATATAGGGTATTTGATATAAATTTAATCAATATGAGGTAATAGAAAGCAGGTAGAAATTGTGAGTACCATTCCGAAAGACCCAGTTATTTTGCTGAGTTATGTAAACACACAGCTCCGTGACAATTATAGTTCTCTGGACGAGATGTGCCAGGCATTGGATGCGGATAAGTCCAGGATTATATCTGTGCTGTCTGGTATTGGCTACCAATATGAGCCGACTCAGAATAGTTTCCGTTAATAAAATCATATATAAGTGTTTTGCGGCCGGCTTTGTCTGACTTATATCAGATAAAGCCGGTTTTGTACATATGAATCCGATATGGAAAGTGGGAGGGGAGCCATGCCGCGTTACAGATACAAGGCGAAAAGTGAAGATGGCAGAGTTCACTGTGGAACCGAGGAGGCAGACAGCGGCAGGGCTCTTTTCGCCATACTTAAATCCAGGGGACTCTATTGTTATGAATACAGCTCCCTGGAGCGGACATCCTCAGCGCGTCCGGCAAAGCTGAATCAGAGACAGCTTCCTCTGCTGTGCAGGCAGTTAGCAGCCATGCTGACAGCCGGAGTGCCTCTGTCCAGGGCTCTGGAGGTGAGCGCGGGGTCTGCCAGGGATAAGACTCTTAAGGTGACGCTTGCCGGACTCAGGGAGAGCATACACAAGGGGCGTACTTTGTCAGAGGCCATGGAGGAGATGAAAGGAGTATTTCCCAATCTGCTGGTTTATATGACGCGCACGGGCGAGTCCAGCGGAAGACTGGACGAACTGCTCCATAAGATGGCGGGATATTACGGACGGGAGGAAGAATTAAATGGCAAGGTGCGGGCGGCCATGACTTATCCGGTCATATTGTTTTCTATTACCGTGTTAGCCGCTGTATTTATGCTGACCACGGTTCTGCCTCAGTTTGCCTCCATGCTGCAGGAGCAGGAACTGCCCTGGATTACCCGGATGATGATGAAGCTCAGTTTCAGTCTCCGCAGCCGCGGGGTTCTCTACATTATGCTTATTCTGGTATTGATGGCCCTGTTCAAGGGGATTCTAACATGTCCTTTTGTCCGGCTGCAGGCAGACCGGGCTGTGCTGTATACTCCAATGATAGGAAAACTTTTAAGAACCGTATATACATCCCGTTTTGCATCTGCCTTTGCCGTGCTTTACGGAAGTGGAATTGGAATTCTGGATGCCATGCACACCGTGGGGCGGGTCATGGGAAACTCATATGTGGAGAAGGGGCTGGCCCAGGTTGCGGAGAGCTTAAAAGGAGGCGTGATGCTGTCCCAGGCACTGGAGGAGCTGAATCTGTTCCAGCCTGTGCTCATTTCCATGGTGGCAGCAGGAGAGGAATCAGGTGCATTGGATATGGTGCTGGAGGATGCGGGAAGTTTTTATGAAAAGGAGGCAGCCAGGGCAGTCAACCAGATGATTGCGCTTCTGGAGCCAGCCATGATTCTCATACTTGCCCTGGTGGTGGGCAGTGTGGTCATGGCCATTATGATGCCTGTATTTAACATGTACTCGTCAATGCTGTAAGAGGTAAGAAATGAAATATTACATATGTTTGGAAGAGGACAGGATATGTTATGTCCGCGGCAGGTTTAAACGGTGTACGGGTTCTGGGATCCGCCGATGCCTGGAAATAGTGGAGTGGGAATTCGTGGAGCCGGTGCCTGATGTGGCATCGGCCCTGACGCGTCTTGCTGAAAAATACGGCATGGAGGGAAAACGTGTCAATCTGATAGTTGGACGGGATGTGAGGATGATGGGCTTCACCATCCCGAAGGCAGGAAAGAACGCCATGAAAAGGATGGCAGTCAATGAAATGACCCTGCTGGACGCAGATTTTGGAAACCATGCAATAGCCCTGGATCTGAGGGCGAAAACCGGCAGGACAATGGCGGATGTTACTGCTTACTATATGGAACAGCGCAGTCTGGATGCATATAAGAAGGCCCTGGAGGACGGGAAGATGATATGCGGCCGCATCCTGGTCCTGCCTGACTGCATGGCGATTATGGCCAGGGAGCTGTGGCGGGAGGAACGGGTTCTTCTGCTGGATGTGAACCAGGGCAGCGTGGGCTTTTATGTATTGTCAGGGAGACATTGCCTGGCATGCCGTATGACAGGCCTGAAGGCCGGCTGTTTTCTGCGGGAGGGAGCAGTGGACATGCTCTGTGAAGAGATGGCGGAGCAGGTGGAGGGCCTGATAGAGGACTGCGCTGCAGCGTCGGACGTTTCTTTCCCGGATTGTATGGTGCTTATGACCTCCTGTATACCTGATGCAGAGGCAGCGGCTGAATATATGTCCCAACGGTTTAAGATACCCTGCTATGTCAGGATGCCGGAACCGGTGGAAGCCGTGTGTCTGGCGGTTTGTGTGGCCGGTTCCCTGGAGGGGAAGAAAAAGGCGCTGGAACTGGAGGAACGGGGATATGAGGATGGAAAGAACTCCATTTTGGGCCACGGGCCGTTTATGACCAGAGGCTGGGCCCTGTTCCTGCTTGCCAACGCATTGGCGGCAGCGGGACTGTCCCTTCACGCGGCCTATCTGGACCATGCAGCAGGAAAGGCGCTTTCCAGGACAGAGTATGCCATGGAAGGAACAGAGTATAAGAACCGTGTCCGTAAATCCATGGAGATGGAAGAAAGAATAGGTGAAATGTCGGCTGACAGGGAGAAAACACGGACAGCGAAGGCTCTGTTGGCCGGGAAGAATCTGCTGGGCATGGATGAATTCAGGGCATTTACAGAGGCCATGAATCCGGAGATGAGGATTGAATCCATTTCCTTTGACGGCGAGGGGCCTTACCTTCAGATGGTGGTGTCCATGGATGGTTCTGAGGATGTACCGGCCTACGTGGAGAGAGTGGAAGGTTCAGGGGTTTTCAGGCAGGCAGGGCACAGCCTGTGGGAAAAGAGCGCAGAGGACAGGGAGACACAGCGGGTATATGCCACTGTTTACGGAACTCTGGGAACAGGAGGACGGGATGATGCTCAGTAGCAGGGAGCGGTTTCTCATAGGTGTATTGTTCACCATTATCATCTGGGCTGTGGCGCTGGAAGTATTTATCTGGCCGGGACGCGCCGGATACCGGAAGTCTGTGGAGCTGATGGAAAGCGGGAAACAGCAAAGGGAGGAAATGGAATTTTACCTGAGCCATTATGAGGAACTGGAGCAGAAGTTAAAGGAATGGGAGCGTTTCAGGGATACAGAGGAATTTTTCTACCAGGATATTGATGACATCTTTATGGACAGGAGCCTGCAGGCCATGGCAGCCAGGGCAGGGGTAAGCATACGCCGCATGAGTATAGGCGAGGCTGCTGCGGCAGAATTTTTCTATGACATGCAAACCGATGACCCGCAAACCCATGACCCGGAGGAAAGCGGGAAGCCGGCCGCGGGAAGCGGGCCAGCCGGCAGGACGGTAAAAGAATCAGTCATTACCATGGAAATAGAATGTCCGGACCCAAAGGGTGTGATGACGTTTGCAGATGAAATATACAGGGAACAGAAAAGTGTTTTGGTAAGCTTTATGGATGTGGAAGCTGTGTATGAGAGCGGAGAGGATGGACAGGAAACGTATCAGGGAATGAAAGGAATCGTGGAGGTCAGGTATTATTATGAAGAAATCGGTTAGCAGGTCATCCAGAGGAGGGTTTACTCTGATTGAGATTGTGGTATCAACTGCCCTCCTGGCAGTTGTCTGTACAGGGTTTCTGATGATGACGGCTGCCAATGCAGGCCAGCTGTCCGGAGAGCAGAGATTGGAACAGTCTAATTATAACCTCAGCGCCTTGGCTGTCGAAGGGGAGGGAGAGCCTACCGGAGAAACCATTGCAGTGGAGTTTGGCCTGGAAGAAGGGAACGGAGTCCGGGAAATATTTGAACAGTATGAAATCACTGAATCGGAGGAGGATACAGGTAACCATATGACATTTTACAGGCACAGATAAAGGCGGGGAATATGGCGAAAGGAAGCAGGACAGGGAAGAACAACGGAGGATTTACATTGATTGAGACAGTGGCTGGGCTGGCCATTGCCGCGGTCCTGGCTGTATTTATTTCCGGTTTCATCCATCCGCAGATGAAGCTGTATTATGAGCTGGACCGGCTTTCCCAGGCAAAGGCCATGTGCAGCGAGGCGTATCGCGGTCTGGAGGAAAAGCTGAGGTACGGCTATGTATTTTTCTGCGATTACCGGGATACAGGCGTGATATCTTACTATGTAAGGGACAGAGAGAAGATTCCGGATATTAAGGAGGGCAGGTCATACTATGAGGAACTGCCGCCGGTGGAGGACTGGCCCAGTATCTCTGCGGAGGAATTGGGAGTGACACAACTGGGCGGTATGGAATTAGAGCTGGATTTTAGCGGAACAAAGAATACGCGGGCCAACGTGAGCATAAAGGTGAAGAAGGACGGGGATGTTATATATGAGCAGGAGGCAGCCATTGGTTCCATGTATGGTTATACCATGGATGGGGAAGGCAGGGCATGATGGGCAGGGGAAGAACACAAAGTCACAATAATGAGCATACCCGGGGAAGCAGCCTGATGTATGTGGTCCTTCTCATGACGCTTTTAGCTGTGCTGTCCAGCGGATATATGGCTATTTCCCGGTACAATATGAAAGCAGCCCTGAATAACAGGCGATATATGGAGGCCCAGCTCTCCGCCAAGACCATCCACCGTTCCTTCTGCGAGGCAGTAAGCAGCGGGGAGTCCCCGTCCATGGACCTGATCTGGCAGACTTTCCAGGAAGACTGCGACCGGGTCAGGGAAGAATTTGACGCAATGATGGACGAAGAAGAGGCTGAGGAAGGGGAAGATGGGGAACTTAAGGCAGAATCCTTTTCTTCGGAGGAGGACACGGAGACAACGGATGCAGAGGAAGAACTTCGGTGGGAACGGTATCTGTACCATGCACTGGGAAACAAGAAATACGTGATCCGCGGAAAGGGAAGTTCAGAGGATTCCGGCGTCATAGATGATGATGGGGCGGACAGAACCACAACAATTGACATTACATTGACAGCCCATCCTCTTAAATCCCTGGCAACAGTCCGCACCAGGGTAGAAAGCAGCGGCTACAGCTTTTTCATGATGGCTGACATTGTATTTGATGACCGGGACGGATCCGTGATGGTCATTGGCAAACCGTACCGATCCGGCAGAGGGGATGACCCGGAAGTGAAAGTGTATCTGAATGGAAACGGCGTATACCGCTATTATGAAGGCAGCTGACCATAAGAAGGGGCATTCATCCATTACCGGAAAAACCCCAGATACCACAGAATCAGCTGTCTGAACCAAAGACCGCATACCATCAGGGACACTGCAAAAAACGGGGCCATGGGTACCTGTGTCTTCCGGCCAATCCTTCCAAGCACAAGGGGAACGGCATACCAAAGGCCTGCTATGACGTAGCCCATCAGAAGGGCTGTCATTGCAGGGGCTGCGCCGATGAGCAGACCGCTGGCAGCAAAGAGCTTTACGTCACCCCAGCCAACGCCTCCTCGGCTAAGCAGATTCACAAGAGCCAGGAAACCGCCCGCCAGAAGGGAGCCGCCCAGCCGGTTAAGAAAGGCGGGTCCGGGTCCGGCTGCCAGTGAAATGCAGGACAGAATAAGAATCAGGATATGGATACCGTCAGGTATGTACATGTGCCGTGCGTCTATAAATGCAGCTGTAATAAGAATACTGGAAAACATGCACATTAGGGCTGACTCCATACCTGGCCCTTTTGCCAGGAGACACAGGAGAAAAGCAGACGCAGTGAGAAGCTCCACCGCCGGATACTGTATGGAAACAGGGGCGCTGCAATACCGGCACCGGCCCTTTAGGAGTAACCAGGACAGAACAGGAACCATATCGTAAAAAGCCAGTATATGGCCGCATGCCGGACAGTGGGAACGCCCGGTTACGAAATTCTGGTTTTCAGGTATGCGCAGGATACAGACATTCAGAAAGCTGCCTGTGACTGCGCCTAACAGTCCGTATAATACAAAATAGATAAAAACCATGGTATTACCTCGCTTCCGTCATAAACTGCTGTCTGGCGAAAGTATACCATATGGAAGGGAGAGGAGACAACAGTGCCAGATAAAATACCCATAGAAAACCTGCTGATTGACAGCGGATATCTGACCCCAAAACAGCTGGAGCGCGCCATGCGTCTTAAGCAGGGAAGGCCGGAATGCACCATTGAAGAAATACTGACAGAGTTCGGCTATGTTACAGAAGCAGCCTTGCTGACCTGCGCAGCGGCCAGGGACCATATGGAGGTGGCGCCTTTTGGCCCACTCAGGGCTGACCGTAAGGCAGCGGCCGTGATTGATCCGTCCTTTGCCGTGAGGAACCGGATTCTGCCCATGAGATTTGAGGAGGAATGTCTTATGGTGGCGGCAGCCTATCCGGTGTCTCCCGATGTGCTGGATGAGGTGGAAACCCTGTCCGGTATGAAGGTCAGGGCAGTGCTGGCGCCGGAGAAGGAACTGAAGCAGGCGCTTAAAAAGGCCTATGGCTCCGCACCGGAGCATGTATACGGAGAGAAACCATATGTTTCAATGGAGAGGCCCGGTGTGGGAGTTGGCGCGGCTGCGGAAGGCTCTGTTTCAGAGCTGGCCTTTATGGAGCGGGTGGAAAGCGCTCCCGTGGTACGCATGGTCAATGTGGTGATAGAGGAGGCTTTCCATAAAAATGCCAGTGACATTCATGTGGAGCCTGGTAAGAATGATCTGGTCATCCGTATCAGAATCAACGGGGACTTGATGGTCCATACTACACTTAAAATGGAATATCACCGTCCCATGATAACCAGGCTTAAGCTGATGGCCGGCATGGATATTGCTGAAAAACGTCTTCCGCAGGATGGAAAATATCATTATGAGCGGGGTGAAGTGTCCACGGACCTGAGAATCTCCACCCTTCCCTCCATTTATGGAGAGAAAGCAGTTCTCAGGCTTTTGAGAAATGACAGGGATAACTCGCTGATGGATATAAGGCGTCTGGGAATGGGGGAAGAACAGAGAACTGTATTTGAGCATATCCTTAAGGCGCCTCACGGTATGGTCCTGGTGACAGATCCCACTGGAAGCGGAAAGACAACCACCCTGTACGCTGCCATAAACCGGATGGTGAAAAAGAAGATTAACATAGTCACGGTGGAGGATCCGGCTGAGAAAGTTATGGACGGAATTACCCAGGTTCAGGTCAATGCCAAAGCCGGCCTTACATTCGCGTCTGCCCTGCGCTCTATTTTGAGACAGGACCCGGACGTGATCATGGTAGGTGAAATGAGAGATGAAGAGACAGTGGATATTGGAGTCAGGGCAGCCATCACAGGACATCTGGTTCTGTCCACCCTTCATACCAATGACTGCGCTTCCACAATCCACAGACTCCGCAATATGGGAGTTCCTCCTTATATGGCAGCGGCTTCCCTGTCCGGCATTGTGGCCCAGAGACTGGTAAAGCTGCTCTGTCCCAACTGCCGCCAGTCCTACGAGCCGGATGAGCGGGAGCAAAGGATATTTGCGGAGCGCAGGAAACATATTCCAGACAGGCTGTGGAGGTCTGCGGGCTGTCCTCTTTGCGGGGGTACGGGATATACCGGAAGGACAGCGGTCTATGAGATAATGGATGTGGATGAACAGATTAAGGCCATGATTCTTAATAATGAGCCTCTTTCATCCATCCGCGAATACCAGGAAAAGAAAGGCTCCATGCCTCTAAGGGACCATGTCCTGAGGATGGCTGCCGACGGGGAAACCGATATGGAGGAGGCTGAGAAAATACTGTATTCCGTCCAGTAGGGAGCTGCAAACGTACAAAAGAAAAGAGGAGTCATGATAATGAGTATACATATGAAAAAGGGAAAGAAGAGAACGGAAGGATTTACGCTGGTGGAACTAATCTGTGTCATTGCCATACTGGGAATACTGGTGGCCATAGCAGTGCCCTCCTACCGGGGAATCCAGGACAAATCAGCGGAGCAGGTAGCCATATCCAATGCCAGATCCAATTATACACTGGGAAAGGCACAGCAGGACATGCTGGACGCGGGTGTCATAAAAGAATCTGAGAAAGAGGAATACCATTTTGATAAAGATAAGAACAGCGCCTACTGGGAAGGCCAGATAAACGGCAAAACGTATAAGGCCGTTTATAACGGCGATACCGGAGAGGGCAGGATTGAGTCTGGAAATTAAATCCTATATGTGGTACAATGAGCCATTATCGGAGGCTTATGGCGGGAAGCATAAGATATGAGGAAAAAGGACATGAAGAAAAAGGGAAATTGTGCGTTTACTCTGGTGGAACTGATTGCGGTGGTTGCAATCCTGTCCATACTTTTGTGTATCGCGGTGCCTAATATGATGAACTATATAAACGCTGCCCATGAGGCAACCGCACAGACAGAGGCCCGGATTTGCGTGGACGCGGTCCAGCGTTATCTGAATGACGAGAAGGAAAAGGGTAAGCTGACCGGAGGAATGCTTCTCAGGCTAATGGGCCTGGATCTCAGCAATTCCGACGGGCCGTTAAAGGACTATATATCCGGTGGGCAGAAGGGAGCCAGAATCGTCTCTGTGGAGGCGGATCTGGCCACAGGACGCCTGCAGGTCCTGAAATATGAAAACCGGTACTGCACCGTGAAACTGAATATTGACGAGGATGGGAATATAACGGAAGCATCAGATTAGGAGAGAGGCTGTAAAATGGAATTAATCTGGAGTACGGTACTGACGGTATGGGGATGGCTGCTGGACCACCTGCTGTATATCAATCTGGCATTTTCAATTATTATCATATTTTTTCAGCGCAGGGACCCAAGAAGTGTCTGGACCTGGCTTCTGGCCCTGTACTTCATCCCGGTGTTCGGAATCGTCTTTTACCTGCTCTTTGGCCAGGATATGAAGAAGAGCAGGATGTTCCGCGTGAAGGAAGTCAGCGACAGGCTGAACCTGCCGGTCAAAAGCCAGGAAGACATCATACGCTCCGACGACATGCCGGAGGAAATGATGGACCCCATGTCCAGAGATTTTAAGAGCCTGATTATCTATAATCTGGAGACATCTGGGTCTGTGCTCACGGTGAACAACCAGGTGCAGATATATACGGACGGGCAGGCTAAATTTGAGGCCCTGAGAAATGCCCTGCGCCAGGCACGCAGGTTTATCCACATACAGTACTATATCATCAAGAACGATGAGCTGTTTGACTCCATTGTCCCCATTCTTCTGGATAAGGTGAGAGAAGGCGTGGAAGTGAGAATCCTGTGCGACGGCATGGGCGGCCGCTTCATGCCGAAGAAGCGCTGGGACCAGATGCGCAGTGCGGGGATCAAGGTGGGGGTATTCTTTCCTCCCTTTCTGGGATGGCTTAATCTGAGGGTGAATTACCGAAACCACCGGAAAATCGTGGTGGTGGACGGCAACACGGGGTTTGTGGGAGGCTTTAACATAGGCCGTGAATATATATCGCGGGACCCCAGGTTTGGCTACTGGCGTGATACCCATCTGGAAATAAAAGGGGAGGCAGCCATCAGTCTGCAGATCCGTTTTGCGCTGGACTGGAACTACGTGACAGGGGAGAACCTGTTTAAGGAAATCCGGTACTTCGGGGAGGAGGCAGAGTATGCCAGACGCCGGCTGAAGGGCCAGATTCATGCTGTGTGGCCGGACCCGGACCATGTAAACGAGATGGTCTGCATGCAGATAATTACCAGCGGACCGGATACAAGGGAGCCCCATATACGGAATAATTACCTGGAGCTGTTTCACAAGGCAAAGCACCATATCTATATACAGACTCCCTATTTCATACCGGATGACGCCATATTTTCCAGCCTTAAGATTGCGGCCCTTTCAGGGGTGGATGTGCGGCTGATGATTCCCTGCAAGCCGGACCATCCTTTTGTGTACTGGGCTACCTGCTCCTATGCAGGGGAGCTTCTGGACTATGGGGCCAGGGTCTATGTGTATGAAAACGGCTTCCTGCACTCCAAGGGCATCATGATAGACGGAAGGGTGAGCTGCTATGGAACAGCCAACATGGACATACGAAGTTTTGAACTGAACTTTGAGGTCAATGCCACCATTTATGATGAGGAAGTCACGGGCCAGCTGGAGGAGGCCTTTATGAATGACCTGCCCCACTGCCGGGAAATCACCAAGGAAGAGTATGCGGAGAGGAATATGTGGATGCGTATAAAGGAACAGTCCAGCCGCCTTTTGTCGCCGTTGTTGTAGAGGATTCTGGGGGATGCCGAAACCCTTCAGAGGGAAAATCTCCGCAGCCTGGTAAATCCCTGGCCCGGGAACACGGAAAGTTCTGGAAAAGCAGTTGTCTGCGAATAGAAGGCAGCTGCACAGGCTCATACTAATGGCTATGAGAGCGCAGACAGGACAAATCAACCACGAAAATAAAATATACGAATTATTTCTTAACTTTTGCAGATGCGGAATCGCAGGATGGTGTCTGGAGGTCATGTTTACCTCAGTGGACTCCATCATGGCCGGGGACTGGCGGCTTATAGGCCGTACCTCCCTTATCATGTTTCCCATCTATGGCATGGGAGCTCTCCTGCTTCCCATAAGCCGGTTCATAGACAGCTGGCTTACCGGTCTTCCGGGACTGGAGGACGCAGGACAGGACAGGCTCAGCCGTGTTGGCCGGTCCGTACGGCACGGACTGATTTATATGGTTCTGATTTTTATTGCGGAATATATAACCGGCATATGGCTTACCAGTATAGGAATCTGTCCATGGGACTACTCCCTGTGGCCCGATAATGTGGGCGGGGTCATACGGCTCAAGTTCGCACCACTCTGGTTTATGACAGGTCTCCTGTTTGAATATCTCACAAAGCCCAAGGGCGGCGATTAAATGACAAACCTGGTTGCAGGGTATTGTATTTAAGCCGTCCTTTTTGATATAATGGAAAATAAACATTTCTTGACATATAAATACTGATGTATAAAGGAGAAGGCAATGATACGTATTATATTGGTGGCGCTGACCGTCATATTGTACCTGATTTTTTCCGTTCCGGTACTGGCCATGCTCAGGTTCAGAGCCAAAAAGGACCCTGTGGGAGTCCAGGAAAAGAGTCTCAGCAGAATTCAGGGGGTATTCCGCTTTATATTGAAGCTGGCAGGTGTTACATACGAGGTACAGGGACTGGAGAACATACCGTCAGACAGGGCCGTTCTCTATGTGGGGAACCACAGGAGCTACTTTGACATACTGGTGGGCTATGTGACGGTTCCGGGGCTGACCGGGTTCGTGGCTAAGAAGGAGATGTTAAAGATACCTCTTCTGCGCACCTGGATGCAGAGAGTCAATTGTCTGTTCCTGGACCGTGTGGACATAAAGGAGGGCTTAAAGACCATCCTGGAAGGCATCGAGAAGGTGAAATCCGGCGTATCCATATGGATATTCCCGGAGGGCACCCGCAATGAGAACCAGGAGCTGACCCAGCTTCTGCCGTTCCATGAGGGAAGCCTGAAGATTGCGCAGAAAAGCGGATGTCCTGTTATACCGGTGGCCATCACGGGTACGGCAGAGATATTTGAACAGCACCTGCCCTTCGTAAAGCCCAGCCATGTGTGCATACGCTACGGGGAACCTATCTATATCAAGGAGCTTCCGGCTGAAAAACGCAAGTTTCCAGGGGCATATACAAGGGATGTGATAGCAGGTATGCTGAAAGAGATGAAGGAAGAACAGGAGCAGGATAAATAACCATGGAGAATCTGGATTTACAGGAAATCAGAGGCCAGCTGGATGAGATAGATACCAGACTGGTGGAATTGTTTGAAAAACGGATGGAGCTTTGCGGCCAGGTGGCTGAATTTAAGATTGGAACGGGAAAGGCTGTATACGACGGACAGCGGGAAAAGCAGAAGCTGGCCGCAGTGGCAGCCATGGCCCACAGTGAATTCAACCGGAAGGGAGTGCATGAGCTCTTCTCACAGATTATGACCATCAGCCGCAGGCTTCAGTACCGCCTTCTGGCGGAGCACGGCATGGGCGGGGATACCGGCTTTACCATGGTGGACGAGCTGAAGAGGGAAGGTGCGCGCATTGTCTACCAGGGAGTGGAGGGGGCCTACAGCCACAGGGCAGCCCTCCAGTATTTTGGGGAAGATGCTGATGTATACCATGTTCCGGTCTTTGAGGATGCCATGATAGAGGTGGAGGAGGGAAGGGCTGATTATGGAGTTCTTCCCATCGAGAATTCCCTGGCAGGAGCCGTGATTGACAATTACGATAATCTGCTGAAGCATGACATATACATTGTGGCAGAGACAAAGGTGGCAGTGGACCACGCGCTTTTAGGCCTGCCGGAAGCCTCCCTGGAGGATATCAGGCGTGTATATTCCCATCCCCAGGGACTGATGCAGTGTTCGGGGTATCTGGGCGCCCACAGGCAGTGGAGCCAGATAAGTGTGGAGAATACAGCCGGGGCAGCCAAGAAAGTACTGGAAGAGGGGGAAGTATCCCAGGCAGCGGTAGCCAGTCCCACGGCAGGAGCACTTTACGGCCTTAAGGTTCTGGAGGCCTCCATCAACAACAATAAGAACAATACCACCAGGTTCATTATCGTTGCCAGGAAACCCATGTACAGGAAGGATGCGGGAAAGGTAAGCATCTGCTTTGAAGGTTTACATAAGAGCGGATCCCTGTATAATATGCTGGGAAACTTTATTTATAACGATGTGAACATGCTGATGATAGAATCCCGCCCCATAGAGGGACGCAGCTGGGAATACCGGTTCTTTGTGGACGTGGAGGGCTCGCTGGGCGACCCGGCAATCCGCAACGCACTGTTGGGAATCTCCGAGGAAGCGGTCAGCATGAGGATTCTGGGAAATTACTAGGGAGGCAGGAAGGTCATGGATATCAAAGATTTAGTAATATATAGAAACCTGGAGCACCAGGAGCTGTTTCGTGATATAGCCCATCTGATGGGATACGCACAGGGAGGGCAGGAGCCTGACGGTGCGTCCTGCGGCGGACGACTGACGGAGATGGCTGTTAAGTACGGATTTGAGGGAAACCTCTGGCATTGTTTCCTGGCCTTCTGCCTGGCAAACAATGAAAATGCATATACCACCACATGTGAGATAACCGGGGCTGCAGGCGGCTCCCTGGATGAACTGGCCAGGGAGGACTGCCGGATCTTCAAGGCCCTGTTTGATTACGATATACGAAACCTGGAACCCTCCGGCCTGTGGACCCTTATGGAAGATTATAAACCGGCCAGAAAGGACAGCAGGGTATTTAACCGCCGGATCAGAAACAGGATTGTAAACCTGGCAGTACAGCTGGAGGAATCTGCGGACGCAGGGGAGTTCCAGGACCATGTGGTGGATTTCTACAGGGAATTCGGCGTGGGAAAATTCGGGCTCAATAAAGCGTTCCGCATCATCGAGAAGGAGGAAGGCCAGCCTGTTATCATCGACCCCATCATCAATGTGGAGCACATATATTTTAAGGATATAGTTGGCTATGAACTTCAGAAGCAGAAACTCATAGAGAACACAGAAGCCTTCGTGGAGGGAAAGGAAGCCAACAATGTACTTCTCTTCGGAGACGCGGGAACAGGCAAGTCCTCCAGCGTCAAGGCGGTGCTCAATGAATATTATGGCAGGGGTCTGCGCATCATTGAGGTATATAAGCACCAGTTTAAGGCGCTGTCCGATGTGCTGGAGCAGATTAAAGACAGAAACTACAAGTTCATCATCTATATGGATGACCTGTCATTTGAAGACTATGAGCTTGAGTATAAGTATCTGAAAGCGATTCTGGAGGGAGGGCTGGGCAAGCGTCCTGGCAACGTGCTCATCTATGCAACCTCCAACCGCCGGCACCTTATACGTGAGAAGTTCAGCGACAAGCGGGAGCTGGACGACGAGCTCCACAACAACGATACGGTGCAGGAGAAGCTGTCCCTGGCAGCCCGGTTCGGGGTCACCATCTATTACGGCTCACCGGATAAGAGACAGTTTGAGACCATTGTAAAGGCGCTGGCGGATCGCCATGGCCTGGATATGCCGGAGCAGGAGCTTTTTGCCGAGGCCAACAAGTGGGAACTGAGCCACGGAGGTTTGTCGGGAAGAACGGCCGCGCAGTTCATAACCCATCTGAAGGCCAGACTGTAGTGTTTCCCTCAGTCTTGCTTTACGTAAAATTTACATAGTTTTTACCGCCTTTCGATGTATGATGGGAGGAGGCCGTATATAATAACCATAAGTCAACCTATAAGGGACCGATAAGGAGTTGAGAAAAGTGGCAGTTCGGACATTTGCGGCGATTGATGTGGGTTCATTTGAGCTGGAGCTGGGTATCTATGAGATGACCTATAAGACAGGAATCCGGCGTATTGACCACATACGCCATGTTATAGCTCTTGGAAAAGATACCTACAGCACAGGTAAGATAAGCTATGAGCTGGTGGAGGAGATGTGCCAGGTACTGGAAGAATTTGTCCAGATTATGAAGTCCTATAAGGTAAAGGACTACAGGGCATATGCAACCAGTGCCATGAGGGAGGCGCACAACCGCCAGATTATCCTGGACCAGATCCGGGTGAGGACAGGGCTTACCGTGCGCATTATCAGTAATTCAGAGCAGCGGTTCATCAGTTATAAGGCCATAGCTGCCAAGGCAGCAGAATTTAATAAAATTATCCAGAAGGGGACCGCCATCGTGGATGTGGGATTCGGAAGCGCGCAGCTGTCCCTATTTGACAAGGATTCTCTGGTGACCACTCAGAATCTGCCCCTGGGCACCCTTCGCGTAAGGGGGCTGTTGGCCAGGATACCGGCCACTGTGGAAGAACATAAGCAGCATATAGAGGAGATTGTGGACAATGAACTGTTTACCTTCCGGAAGATGTATCTGAAGGACAGGGAAATCACAAACCTCATTGGCATCGGTGAGAACATTCTTTATATTATCAACAGGCTGGACCTGAATACCTACGGGGATAAGGTTGACGCGGCCACGATGAACCGTTTCTACCAGCGCATGTGCCAGATGACAACGGATCAGATCGAGGAGCGATTCGGAGTCAACAGCGAGTATGCGTCCCTGCTTCTGCCAAGTGTGGTGGTATACAAACGGATTCTGGAGCTTACCGGGGCCGAGATGTTCTGGGTGCCCGGCATCCGCCTCTGTGACGGCATTGCCGCAGAATATGCCAGCGAGAACAAGCTTGTGAAATTCAGCCACAACTTTGAGAACGATATACTGGCTGCGTCCAGGAACATTGCGAAGCGCTATAAGTGCCACACCAGCCATAACCAGGTGCTGGAACAGTATGCCCTGTGTATCTTTGACAACATGAAGAAATTCCACGGCCTGGGACAGCGGGAGCGGCTGATGCTGCAGATTGCGGTGCTGCTCCATGCCTGCGGAAAGTTCATCAGCATAAAGAATTCCAACGAATGCTCCTATAACATTATCATGTCCACGGAAATCATCGGCCTGAGCCATCTGGAGCGGGAGATCATTGCCAATGTGGTGCGGTATAATATACGTGATTTTGACTATGACAAGGTACAGCTGGAGACCCAGGTGCATCAGGAGGAGGATATAGGAATGAGCCGCAACGCCATCACCATCCTCATTGCCAAGCTGACGGCCATTTTGCGTCTGGCCAATTCCATGGACCGCAGCCACAGGGGAAAGCTGGTGGACTGCCGCATGGCTATCCGGGAAAATGAACTGGTAATCACCACCGGTTATCCGGGGAATATGGCGTTGGAAGCCGCATCCTTTGAACAGAAGGCGGATTTCTTTGAAGAGATATTTGGCATAAGGCCGATACTCAGACAGAAAAGGAGGGTGTAGATATGGCAGAATCAGCTGGAAAGCCTCAGGCATCTAAATCCAAGACAGAAAAAGCGAAAGTAGAGAAAAACAGAGCGGAAAAATCCGATACCTCAAGGGCAGCTTCGGTAAAGAACAGCTCATCCAGGGAAAACGCAGGGGTTAAGGCAGACGATACGGTGAAGGCGAACAGCGGGGCTAAAATAAGTGCCGGAGCTAAGGCACAGGCTGGGGCTAAGGCAAATGCCGCTGTCAGGCCGGAAGCAGTCCCCGTGGATTTTGCAGCGGACCCCACGAATTATGTTAACCGTGAGCTGAGCTGGCTGGAATTCAACTACCGCGTGCTCAGCGAGTCCAGGGACAAGAGCATTCCCCTTTTTGAACGTCTTAAATTCCTGAGCATAACCGCCTCCAATCTGGACGAGTTTTATATGGTCCGGGTAGCTTCCTTAAAGGACATGGTACATGCAAAGTACACCAAGCCCGATATCGCCGGTCTGACGCCCCAGGAACAGCTGGACCGAATCAGCGAGAGGACCCATGAGCTGGTGGAGATGCAGTATTCAACCTACAACCGTTCCCTGGTGCCAACCCTGAGACAGAATGGGCTGCGCATGATTACAGGGCATGAGGATATGACGGAGGAAGAGGCGGCATATACGGATGAGTATTTTAGGAAGAATGTATATCCGGTTCTGACGCCCATGGCCTTTGATTCCTCCAGGCCCTTTCCTCTGATACGGAATAAGACGCTGAACATCGCTGCCCTTTTAAGAAAAAAGAGCGGAGAGGATGAGGAACTGGAATTTGCCATGGTTCAGGTTCCCTCGGTGATTTCCAGAATTGTGGAGCTTCCCAGGGAGATAGATGAGGACGGCAAGGAGCGCAGGGTGGTTATCCTGTTGGAGGAAATCATAGAGCGGAACATGCCCTCGTTGTTCCTCAATTATGACATTGTGGCCTCTCATCCCTTCCGCATCATGAGAAATGCCGACCTTACCATAGACGAGGAGGAGGCGGTGGACCTGCTGGAGGAAATCCAGAAGCAGCTTAAGAAACGCCAGTGGGGCGAGGCCATCCGTCTGGAAATCGAGGACAATGTGGATAAGCGTCTCCTTAAAATCATTCGCAGGGAACTGTCCATAAACAGCCAGGATATTTTTGAAATCAACGGCCCTCTGGACCTGACATTCCTCATGAAGATGTATGGACTGGAAGGCTTTGAGCTCTTTAAGGCACCCAGGTATGTGCCCCAGCCCGTACCGGCCCTTATGAATGAAGACGATATATTCACCAATATCAGGAAGGGCGATATCCTGCTTCACCATCCATATCAGAGCTTTGACCCGGTGGTAAACTTTGTGCGCAGTGCGGCCAGGGACCCGGAGGTGCTGGCAATCAAACAGACCCTTTACCGTGTCAGCGGCAATTCCCCAATCATTGCAGCGCTGGCTGAGGCAGCTGACAACGGCAAACAGGTATCCGTGCTGGTGGAACTGAAGGCAAGGTTTGATGAGGAAAATAACATCAACTGGGCCAAGATGCTTGAGAAAGCCGGCTGCCATGTCATCTATGGTCTGGTGGGGCTTAAGACCCACAGCAAGATTACCCTTGTGGTACGCATGGAAGAGGACGGAATCAGGCGGTACGTCCATCTCGGGACCGGCAATTATAATGATTCAACCGCAAAGCTCTATACGGACTGCGGAATCCTTACCTGCGACCCTCAGATAGGAGAGGATGCGACCGCTGTATTTAATATGCTGTCCGGATATTCAGAGCCCCTTGCATGGAATAAGCTTTCCGTAGCCCCCCTTTGGCTTCGGGGAAGGTTCCTGCGCATGATCCGCAGGGAAGCAGAGCATGCCAGGAACGGCAAGCCAGCCCACATCATGGCCAAGATGAACTCCCTGTGCGACAAGGAAATCATAACCGCCCTGTACGAAGCATCCTGTGCAGGCGTCAAGATAGAAATGATAATCCGCGGCATCTGCTGCCTGAAAGCAGGCGTTCCCGGTTTAAGCGAGAATATATCGGTCCGTTCCATTGTGGGCAATTTCCTGGAGCACAGCCGGATTTTCTACTTCCTTAATGACGCAAGTCCCGAGGTCTACATGGGCAGCGCGGACTGGATGCCCCGTAACCTGGACCGCCGTGTGGAAATCATGTTCCCGGTAGAAAACCAGAAATTAAAGGAACAGGTCATACGTATCCTGAAGGTTGAACTGGAGGACAATGTAAAAGCCCATATCCTCCAGCCGGACGGCACCTATGAGAAAGAAGACAAACGGGGCAAGGTCCTGGTAAATTCCCAGGAACAGTTCTGCCGGGAGGCCATCATGATGGCAAAGGAGTTCCGGGTGGATGATTTATCCAGGGGCAGGGTGTTTACGCCGATTGAGAGCGGTGGGGGGGAATGAATGGTTTAGGGGTGAGGTGGATTTTGGGGGTTACGCCCGCGGAGGGGGACAGGCCGGACGGGGGCACCTAAATTCCCCCACCCCACCATTCCTGACCATAAGCAGATTTATCTTACAGGAAGAGACAATCCCCAACCCCCATGTAAACTGTTTCCAGTTCCCCGTCCTCTTCCATGGCCCTGCAGAAATCCTCTCCTGAGCAATGGTTGAATCCCAGCAGCCGGATGCCCATGCCTTTTATCCCTGCAATGGTATTCCCAATCCGTTCCGGGCCGGCCTTTACCAGGTGGGTGCCGCCGATGACGGCCCGGATGGGCTGGCTGAACCGTTCCCTGACCGTGTCCAGTATATTGAGGATTCCGGGATGGCTGCATCCCACAATCACGGTTAATTCCCCATTTTCTTCCAGAATAAGGCATATCTCGTCCTGGAAATAATCCTGTACCCATGCACCCTGCTGCCGCAGCACGAACCGTTTTGGGATTGTCTCAAAGGCGCGCTTCCTGCGGATGCCGCCCAAGGCCCAGCAGCCCTGTGCCAGGGGCAGCAGACCGTCACATACCATGTGGCGGATTTTGTTTTCTTTTAAAAATGCCGCGTCAAAACCCGTTCCCAGGCAGGCATGCAGTTTGCGCGCGATGA
>OKSH01001433.1_pt1 | contig 21119 bp, 16 predicted proteins | sample 1601231 | NCBI WGS metagenome assembly OKSH01 (sample SAMEA3541596, study PRJEB24748) | human gut metagenome | biome: human gut; feature: human-associated habitat; material: faeces | place: China | collected 2012
GCTGCGATGATCTCGGTATCGATGCCTGCAACTGCAAACATATCAGCGATCTGGCTTACCGGAGACGAGGCCCGAACAGCGAGCAGCAGGGATTGCCGGAGATGATCCATGAAATGCTTCTACCGACGCCGGTCGCAACAGAGATACACCATGCCGAGAGAGTCCGGAAATGGAAGTCGGTGAATTTGCCCTCGCCCCATGCCCAGATAACCGGAGAGAAGAATCCCAATGGGCTGACGGATTTTCTGGACTTTTACGGGATGCTACCGGAGCCAACAAGGGACAATCCGGAGCCGGAAGAGGTGGACGGAAACAATCTGGAACAATCAATCCTGCAATGGCTGGCAGAAGGACAGGTGATGCCGACACCGACAGCACGGGACTGGAAAGGCGCACCCTCGCTGGAGAACCTGAAGAAACGGGGAAAGATACCACAGAAGAACAGCTTGCCGGATTTTTTCGCCCGGACTGGAAAGAGTTTCCAACTCAATCCCCTGTTTGTGGCCGAGATGATGGGATTTCCCGTCAACTGGACGGTATCACCTTTTCTCGGTGAAGGCAGGCATCTGTCAAAGGATACGGAAACGCCATCGTCCCCCAGGTAGTCTACGAGATATTCAAAGCAATAGAAGGAACTTATAAATCAAACGGTCATGAATAAAATATCAGTATTTGAACATCCCGAGTTCGGACGCATCCGGACACTGGAAATTGATGGAAAAATATGGTTTTGCGCTTCGGACGTAGCCTCCGCGCTTGGTTATTCCAATCCGCGAGATGCCATCGTAAGACACTGTAAACCAATGGGTGTCGTTATTTACGACACCCCCACACGCAGTGCCGTCCAGAAAATCAAGTACATCAACGAAGGGAACGTGTACCGGCTGATCGCCGGCAGCAAGCTGCCTGCCGCCGAGAAATTCGAAAGCTGGATATTTGATGAGCTGGTTCCCGAAACGCTAAAGAACGGAGGCTATCTTCTAAGGAAGAACGGCGAAACGGATAATGAGCTGCTTGCTCGTGCCGTATTGCTCGCGCAGGGCCGTATAAGAGAACGTGACAGCCGTATTTCAGCATTGGAGAAGGAAAACAACTATGCCATTCTGAAACTCAAGCTACAGGCCCCCAAAGTTCAGTATTACGACAAAGTCCTGCAATCCCAAAGTACTTACACAACCACACAGATAGCGAAAGAATTGGGAATGACTGCCGGTATGCTGAACAAGCGGCTCCGATGGGCAGGCATCCAGTTCCGTCAATCCGGTCAGTGGCTGCTCAAAGCCCCTTATCAGAATCAAGGTTATACGGTTGTTTCTGATAAATTCATCTATCTCCTCATGGTTTTTATCCAATTTCTTTTCAGAAGTATAGATTACTTTTACACTTAAATCATGGTTATTGTATTTATCAGGAACAGGAATTTTGAGAAAAACATCCTTTATTTCATCACCAAATTCTCTTCCTTCGTGATTGATCATCATGCTATAAAGAGAACTGCGGCGATATTTTATTTCGCCGTCTCCCTGGGCTTGAATTTGAGCGGCGAATACCACCGCCAACAGCTGTATTATAATGAATCTTTTCATTTTTCAAACATTCAATAATTAATAATCCCAATGTTTATCCGGAATGACAGAGGTTATCTTAAACATATTTGTATCCGGGTCAAAACGTGCAATCACTCGAAGAGCCTCTACTTCGGTCAAGTTCTTCTTGTCTTCCGCTAACATATATTGTTTGGCCAAGACCATATCCTCTTCTTTCTCGAACAAGCAAGGCACCAGTACCTTGCCATCCGGATCAATAATCCCCCACTTTCCATCAGACATCACATAAGCCATCTCATTATCAAAGTTGGACGCATTGGCAAATCCCTGCTTCAGACGAACAGACTTTTGCACCCCATCATAAAGATAATACAGGTTATCCTTTTTCACCCATATCAATTTCGGATCGACTATAGGAGCTACACCTTGCCACTCTAAAGGAACGACAACCCGGTTCTGCAAATCAATAGCCCCCCATAATTTGTTCAGGCATACGGATGCATACCCCTGATGAAAATTGCCTATACGGTCATACTTATCGGATACGATTTGTCCTTTCATATCCACATAAAACCAAGAAGCATTTTTTTGTACTCCCAAACGTCCATTGTTCACGCTGGTAAGCGAATTGGTATATTCAATAGGAATAACAACCGCCCCTGTAGAATCAATAGCGCCAAAAGCCGATCCCTTTTGTACCACCCGGTATCCTTCATTACTCAGGAAAGCCTTTGACAGGCCACCAATCACCTTGTTCTCCTTTTTATCTATGAAATACAATTCATCATCCAATGAAACCGGAGCTAAATTATGGCTGAAAGCTCCAAACTTTCCCTTTTCTGAAGAAGATATTCTGACCATCACTTCAGCATCCAAATCATAATAAGCTTTAGCTATCTGCTTCTTTTCCACTTTAGCAAGCCTAAGCATATTGTCTGAAGGAGGAAGAATAGCCTGATTGGCAGTTAAAGGAATAATAGTATTTCCATGGATATCTACCAACCCTTGGGATTTCTTATTAATGAAATAAAAATAATCGACCCTCGATGAAGGCAACTGGGACTCAGCGGCATGAGGTTTGGGAAGCAGCAAGCTCTGTATTTCCTGCTTGGTAGCCGGAAATGCAGACTGGTCTGCCTTGGTATAAAAGGCAGCCTCATCAAGCAAAGCTCCGGTTTTCTTATCTCGCAAAACAGGGAAATTGCCCACATCTTCATACTTGGCAGGAATTATTTCCCGCCCATTTTCATTGATTAACCCGAATTTACCTTTAGACACCATGTTGTTCTTTTTATCGTATTTGCCACCGATATTAACCCAACAGATTCCTTGGTTATTGAAACTGCCAATAAAATTATAAGTAGGCTTCACTATGATATTGCCAGCTGAATCAATGAACCCGAACTTCTTGCCTTTCAAGACATATATCAGTTTCTTATTCAAATCTCCCATTGCTTCATAATCGGTTTTCAGGATTTCCTTACCTGTCTTATCAATCAACCCCCATTTTTCACCTGTATTGCTACTAGCTTTATTGCCTATGAGCCCACCCGTGGTTAGCATTACTCCTTTTTTAGTATTTCCACCTTCAGCGACGGGGCAAACCCCGTTATAAAATTCACCGATATATGTATATTTCCGTTTTGTAATGATTTCACCATCTTCATTAATCAGACTGTATTTTCCATCTTTTCCTATTTTAGCGATACCGTCTTTAAAGGGAGTAGCTTCATCATATTTATATTTTATCACTACCGTCCCGTCTTCCGTCATAAAACCATAACGCCCCTTTTCATTCTGCACGGCCTTCAACCTCTGAGCTTGCACAGAGCCACTGACCAGCACCAGCAGACATAGAATTAGGATAACTTTTTTATTTCTCATATTCTCTCTATTTAAAATCATTTGAACTTGAATTAATGGAGCCAAGTAATATTAGTAGTAACCGGTTGCTGCCCATTACCAAATGCTACACCTATAGCTCTGGCAGCTTCTATCCTCTGCTTTTTCAGCCCCGCTTCATCCTTATATTTCTCACGATTCTCAAAATCCCAATCACTGGTCACCTTTTGCTTTACTTCATTATACAAAGCTTTAGCTTCACCTTCACAACTGCTTCCCGGTTCAATGAAAACCAACCAGTCCAAAGCTTTTGAAGCACCTTCCGCATCGGGCGACTTCGCCCATTCGGATCTGGCGTATTGCATAATCAATTGACAATTATAATTCACATATTGAGTATAATAAGTGTCTATCAGTTTACTAGCTTCCTCATAGCCGGCACAACATTCCGGAATAGAGGTAACATAATACAATGCAGCATCATACTCATGCATAGAAGCACTTTTTTGCGCTTTTACCAATATTTGCCTGTAATTACTATTATACCAAGAGATAATTTTTTCTTTCCCTTCGCGTATAAATTCTTGTATTTTCACATTATTGCCATTTATTGCACGGAAAGCATTGATATATGCCCGGTTAATATTAGTACCTACTCCTTTTGCATCCACAGTGAGAGTAGAAAATACTTTCTGCCCTACTGCATCGCCTATATACAAAGTCAATTGAACAGTAAGCGCTGTACTGACAGGAGGACCGGACAATGTTTCCTTATATAAAGTATTGGTCTTAGCTGTGATAAAGAATGGTGTAAAATTGGAATTGGCAACACTCCCCTGACCGGCCACTGCCGCAGCTAAACGATTTCCTAAAATCTCTTGTACCTGGGATGGAAGTTCCTCTTTCTGGGCAGCTTTAGCTATGGTAAGGCTTATCTCACAATCCTGTGCTGCCACAGACATGGCACAACATGCGCACCAAGCGGCAAATATCATATTCCTTATTTTCATATCTTTTCTATTTTTCTCCGATAACCAATTCAGCTTTACCTAACCCTTTCGTCATTACTTTGCAGGTAAGATTGGCTTTCTGATTGAGATATTTGCGCAAATCATTTGCAAAGCTTCTTGTATCTCTAGCCATTCCATTTTCACGATAAAGCGGAATGCGTACCTGCTCAAAAAGCATCATATTCTCAGTTGCATCAGTTAAACTAAAACGATGAGCCACCGTATTCTGCGCCACCCAATCTTCTATGATTTCCTGTAGTTCAGCCCCCCCAAATTCACTTTCCAAATTAACGCCGCTCCCATTATCAAACACACGGACTTCCAATGCCACTTCACGGCCATTAGCCATCAAATCATCAAAATGTTTCTGTAATTGACTTACGAAAGCATCCATCTTGTCTACTACCGCTTCTTCCAACAATACTGCCACTTCAGCAGCCATAGAAGGTTCTCCCGTACCTTGCGTCGCTGCGACCTGCTTATTAGTGTAGGCATCCAAGCCTCGCAAAGTATAAGTAACAGAACGTTTGGGACCCATTGTATTAATATTCCAAACTACTTCAATCAGAATATCAGCTTTAGCTCTATTCATTAACCGATCCAAAGGAGACTCTGCCAGTGAAGCTCCCGAAGTAGAACTGGTAGTCATCTCATGTTCCGCCGAACTCTGCTCTATGGAACGAATAGAAGATGCCATATCCTTCAACGGAAAATCTTTTTCAGCCATCAATTCACCTATTTTCGTTATGACATTCACCAAGTTCAAATCATTATCCAATGCCTTTTTATAATCCGGAATTTCGGTAATAGTGCCTTGATTGTTATATTTTTGTGTATAACCATTATGGGTACACCACACATTAGCGGGAACAACCATAATGGTAGGTTTTTTAGCCTGCCCATACACTCCGGTGTGTATAAGTGCTACAAGAAATAAAATAGCATATAATTTTTTCATGTTTTTCTGTCTTTATGGTTTTAAAATTTTATCTTCTATCAGTTTCTGCTGTAATTGAGAACGAAGCACACGCACCGTAGTGGAATAAGAAATTTGGGTTTTATTAGAAGCCTTCGTGTTAGAATTTGTTTTCTTATCTTCTATACTTACATACTTCAGATATTCCCCTCCGTCTCTAAAAAAGTCGTTAAAATAAGATGCATACCGTTCCTGTGCATTCACTTCTGTTATCAAAGGGCGCACACTACATTCACGACTACCGGCAACAACACCTTTGAACAAGACATCTCTTACTGCATTTTTCTTTGCCTGCTCTATAGCATCTGTACGATTTTTCCCTCTGCCCCAGGCGCGAAGTGTTTCCGACCCATCCAGTTCTACTCCCAAACATTCACTCTCAAAGGAATGATAGGAAGAAACACTTTTTTTGCTGCTGCATCCGGCAAGGATAAGTAAAAGCAGACATCCCAATTTCCACGTATAAAACAGATGTTTCATAATTTTTTCTTCTTTAAAATTCATAGTCTAATTTCAATGATACAAGTTACCATTATTCAGATTAATCACATCACGAGCCTGCCGGGCAAAAGCAGACAATAATCCGTCAGCCAGTATCAGAAAAGTAACAATCAACCTCTTATACATAAGCTAAAATCCATTATTTAGTCCTTTAATAACTCCGGCTGATACCAGCTCTTGATAGAGGGCGTCTTTCGCAACGGAAACCACTGCTGAAATTCGATACTGCTTTCCCATCTTCACCACTGAAAGATTCTCTCCTACCATATTGGCAAAATTCATGTAAGAACCTCCTTTTTGGAAAAAGACATCAAAATAATCCTGATGTTGCTGTTCTACCACCATACTTCCTGCCAAAGGTTTCTGCCGGGTGCGTGAAGTCTGGCTGGAAAATCCTTTAAAAAGCACCCCATGAACTGCACACTTCTTGATCACATCGGCATCCAATTTACTTTTCTTCTGGATTACTGTCACTTTTACCAAATAAGTACCTTGTGCACCTACTCCTTCTCCCTCTATCTCATATTTTAAAGGGTCATCACCTGCGTGCGCTCCAATACAGATGAATACAAAAAGAACCGTCATAATGATTCTACCGACAAATTTCACATTCATTACTCTCATAATTCTATTCTTTAATTATATATTATTGTTCACACCCTTCTTTACCGGCAAACTGCAAATATTCATCCTTCACTTTCCGATAATACTCTCCCATCAATTCGCCCGTATTCTTCTGAATCTTTTCTTCAAGATCTTCTAACACATATTTCAAAAAACCACAATGATTACTACCTCCTGCTATAGCAGTAGCTGTAGACCCACCAAGGGCATCTACCTCATCCATAGAAACTCCCAGATTAATTCCGGATGAAGGCTTATTTTGATTTCTGCTTTCATCTTTAAAAGAATTAGAGTTTGTAGATTCCAAATCATTATGCACACTTGCAATGTAACCAATCGTATTCAACGTTCTTTTCTTCTTGTCCTTTTTGGCTTGCTTCAGCGCTAACGCTACTTCTCCATTATCCGGATCCAATTCTGCCGCTATCTTCAGATGCTCCATTCCTTTAGAATAAATGCCATCAGTCACTTGCCCTTTTCCCATATAATAGTGGGCCATGGCATAGTCCGGAATCAAATCTGTCAATAAATTAAACATACCCCAAGCACCTGCCACTCCCTTTTTTTCTTCTTTCAAAAAGGATTCTGTCACATCCTCTGCAAAGCCATCAGAGAGTTGTCCCTTCGTATCTATCCAACCGAGTACGGAATTCAGCCAAACAGGTGCTTTGCCATCCACAAAACTACCTATATAATCAATCCTTCCCGGTAGTAATAAAGCACCTTGACTATTATATAGCCCCATTGCAAGACTTTTGGCAATCCAGACCTTTGCCGATACATCATAATATACCCATTGATAAACACAAGGCAATATAGTACGCCCATATATATCCAAAGCCCCCCATTTATCCTGCTTGCAAGCAAGAACAAATCCATCTTCTGCTATTATAAGCTCCTCATATTCTGTAGGAATTACAGTTTGTCCTCCCACTACAAGGCCCATTTTACCATTATCTTCCCTTATTCTGAGAGAATCGGTTATAACTTCTGCTCCAGGATTATTAATTTTTTCATTGACCTCTCTGCTACATTCAGCGATTTTATCAAGCAAATCATCAAAATCACCGTTCCCTTTCGCATTTTTCACTTCTTCTTGTTTCTGGCGATATACCTTATTGGATATAGGAACGCTTATCATTGCTTCTTCTAGAATATATTTACATGGAACAACGATTTCTCCCCTTAAATTAATAGCCCCGAACTTACCCTCTTGCTTGATTGTAGCCAACATGTTATCTCTAAAATTATCAGCGTAATCAAATTGAGGTTCAATGACAAATTCTCCTTTTTTATTTATAAAGCCAAACTTGCCATTCTTCTTTACCGCAGACAGTCCTAAATTAAATCCATGAATATCATCTGCATTTTCAAACTGCGGTTTAATTATAAAACGGTTGTGTATGTCTATAAAACCTACTTTTCCTCCTAAAACTACTCCTGCCAACTTTTCTGTAAATCTCTTGGTCACCCCTTCATATTGTGGAGAAATCAACCAATTTATCTCATAATCCTGATTTACTAAAGCCGCATCCCATCCACCAAACATAGAATTACCCCTATATTTTGAATTTTCCCACCATCCTTTATTTTCGGTCTGCTCATATCCCCATTTCTTTGTTACAGCATTTTGGCGCGCCTTCTGTGCATAAAAACTAAAAGGTATAGCACAGCATAATAAAAACAATATTACTTTTTTTACTTCATTCATATACATGTCTTTTTTTAACCTTATGCGGCTTCAAAGAAAAACAATTAACGTCATTTTACAAATTCACAAAACCAAGAGAAAGTATCAAACAGCCTAACAAGCATACTATTCTATCTAAATTAACGACTATATAGCCTCATTTCCATATACCGCAAAGGGAAAATTAAGCACTAAAAACAAAAAAAGCAGCAATCTCACGACTCCTGCTTTTCCACTGTGACTTAAAATCACTTTCTATAAACTTGTATTTTCAACGTCATCAATAGATTCACTACAACAAATAAAACCTATCCTGCAATTCTTTTCTGAACTTCTTGGAAACCTGAAGTTCCGTAATATTCTCAAACGGGGGAAACATGACGCAGCGGTTCTCCTTAATCATCATCAGATAATTGATATTAATGATATACGACTGATGGATCTGGACGAAGCAGGAGTCATATCCCTTGATATGATCGGCCGTAGTATTTTTCTTCAGCAGCAAAGGCAGCTGGTTGTTCAGCACCACTTCCCACAGTTTCCGGTCGGAGTTATAACGGAAAAAACCGATGTCAATGGAGCGCAGAATGCGCAAGTCATTGATGGGTGTGGATATCATAAAAGTATGCTCGCCGGCCGAATACACACGCGGAGGGATAACCAAAGATGCGGCTGCCGACTCTTCCGCCTTTTTCATGAAGCGGTCAATGATCCCTTCCAGCTCCTTCTTATCTATAGGCTTCAGCAAGTAGTCGAAAGCTGCTCCACGAATAGCATAAATCATGTACTTATCATAAGCTGTATAGAACACAATCTGCATATTCCAAGTGATTGCCCCCCTTAGCTGTTCCAGCAGTTCCATGCCCTTCATGTCCGGCAATTCCACGTCCAGAAACAGCAAGTCCGGATGAACTTTTTCCAGCAGTTTCCGGCCATTCGCACCGTTACGTGCCATCCCGTCTATAGACAGCCTGTTATATTTCTTCAACTCCAGACAAAGATTGTCCGCAGAGAACTCATCATCATCAATTATTACGACCCTGTATAGTTTATCCATAGTAAACAATCCTGCTTTAGTTATTAACGGAACAAAAGTATTAAAACATGTTTTAACGCACAAACCCGACACTCCGGTTATGGAACTATAGCGACCGTTTCGGACACTATCCTAGCAAAAATAACAACTAAACCATCTTTTTCAAATTATAATCATAGCCTTGGGGCAGGAAGACAGCAAACTCGCAACCGGTTTCTCCGTCTTCCAGCTGCACATTGGTTATGGATATGTCGATATGCTTTTTATTGTTGGCGTTCAACAACTGTATGGTTTGAAGAATCACTTTTATACCGGTGCCTGTACCATGGTTGGCACTGTTTATCCGGTAACCTCCCCCATTGTCACGCACCTTGACGCAGATTCCCTCCCCGGTCTTCTTGATATCAATCCACAGTCTTTTCATCCCCTCTTTGTCCTTCAGGGCATGCTTGATGGCATTTTCTATCGGAATCTGTATCATCATGGAAGGAAGTATTTCTTGGTCAAGATGGATGGCAGCATCTATGGATGTGGACAGTATAAAGCTATCTCCCAATGCTTCACGTTCCAGGTTGATAAACGTATTGACAAAGTCCAGTTCCTCGGCCATGGTAACGCACAGCTGTTCGGTCAGTTCCAGGTTGCGCCGCATCAGCTTTACCAACCCACGCATATTTCCGGCCTGCTCATCGGTGTAGTTTCCCATCTCACGGTTCAGAATGTTAAAAATGAAATGGGGGGAAACCCGGTTACGGATATTCTCCATACGCAAAGTGGCAATCATATTCTGACTTTTCATTTGCAGCAGGAAACGCTGTCTCTTGTTGTACATGTAAACAAAAACAACGAGCCCCAAAATACAGATGCAGGCAAACATCCACAGGTAAAGCGTCTGATTCAGCGCCAGTACTTCATTCTCTTTTTGCTGGATAAAAATTTTCTGCTTCATCAGCGTGGTGTCCTGACTGTATTTCAGATCAATTTCAGCTGTACGCATTTTAATACGCTCATTACGTGTAGAATCATCAATACGCTGATTTTCCATTTGATAATAATAGGCTTGTTTGAAATCCCCCACCTCTTCAAAATAATGTTGCAGGTAACGGTTACGGATATGCTGCATATTCGGTTCCACATAATCAGGCTGTATAGCCTCAGACATACGTTTACGTGCTAAAGACAAATTATTCTGCTTCAAGGCAAGTTCAATCAATTGGGTATCCAAATAATAGAGAGCCGTCTGATTTTCGATAGAACGAAAAAAATCACTGCAAAGGTTTAAATAGTATGCGGCAGAATCAACCTGATTCATCAATAGAAAAGTTTCTCCCAAATTCATTTCAGTCAGATGTTCCTCAAAAATCATATCCGGATAAGAACGAGCTAACAATAATGATTTTCTGAAAAATTCCAAAGCATTAGGATAATCAGCACGAAAATAATAAGAATTACCACGATTATTCAAATAAATATGTTTCTCAAATGGAAGCATCTTATCATATTGCCGGGCAGCCAGTTCATAGTAATGATCACAAGACGTAAAATCACGAAGTTCCATATAAACCTGTGCCAATCCGTAATAAACAGGAAAACGTTTTTCTTCAGGAATCTTCAATGAATCACAGTAAGACAAAGCTTTACGATACCACATCGCGCCTTTATCATAATGACCGGTACGGACAAAAGCATCAGCCAAATTAATAGAAATATCATGAAGCATATCTCTGTTACTACCCTTCAAACGATAATCAAATGCTTTTTGAAAACATACCACAGAAGAATCTGTCAACCCTTGACGAACACATACATTACCCCGCATATTGTAAATCTCAGCATACAAATCATTAATTAACGATGACGGTTCAGCTCCATCGCAAAATACTTCCGCTCTATCCATGCTAAGTTTAGCCGAATCCATCTCGGATTTAAACATATATGCTTTTGCCAAAAGAACAAGATAATGGTAATACGCCACACTATCTGTGGCAACCGACATTTGCCTGGCAGTCCGGGTACATACATAACTAGGATTTTTTGACAATGAATCAATTATAAAATCATAATACTGCATATAGATATCCATTTGGGTCTTTTTATAAGTTCCGGAACTTGTACAAGATACTCCCCATATACAAAATAATACACTATACCATAAAAATTTAAATATCAAATGTATGTTCTCCATCTTATCCTCCTTCATAGCTTATTGACAAACATAAGCAAAAATAAACACAACCATATACTTTTATTAAAATTTATTTGACCCAAACAGCCTTTTAGATAAAATTTACACAAAGATGAAGATTCACTTTGTCATGTCATGAAACATCCCTACCTTTGAAAAAAGAATTTATAAACGAAGAAACATGGAAACACTATCTAATTCTATCCTGACTGTACAAATAGCCGAGCATGGTGCCGAGCTTCAAAGTATCAAAAAGGATGGCAAAGAATATCTTTGGCAGGGCGACGCTAAATTTTGGGGACGGCGTTCACCTGTCCTTTTCCCTATAGTAGGACGTGTGTGGAACAATAAATACCGTCATGCCGGAAATACTTATGAAATAGGACAACACGGTTTTGCACGTGATATGGACTTCAAACTAACCTATAAAGAAGACAAAGGAGCTGTATATTGGTTGGAAAGCACTCCTGATACATTGGGCAAGTTTCCTTTTCCCTTCCGCCTGCTGGTGGGATATTTATTGGAAGAAAATAAAATCACCGTAAAATGGCGTGTAGAAAATCTGGGAGCCATGGATATGTATTTCCAGATTGGAGCACACCCAGCTTTCTATTTCCCCGAGTTCGATGCTGCTACAAAGGATCGTGGCTTCTTTGTTTTTGACCGAAAGTCTGACTTAGAATATATCATGCCAACCGAAAAGGGGTGCGTATCACCAGAACGTCATGTACTAAAATTAAACAAAGAAGGGCTGATGCCAATTGATATTCATACTTTTGATTGTGACACTTATATTTTTGACAATAAACAACTGAAAAAAATAACCTTACTGGATAAAAAGAAAAAGCCCCATATCAGTTTGGAATTTAATTCTCCATTGGTAGCTTTGTGGTCTCCTACCAAGACACATCCCGATTGCCCATTTGTTTGCATTGAACCATGGTATGGACGTTGCGATTCTGTAGGGTATTCGGGCGAATTAAAGGACCGTGAATGGATACAGAAATTGGAACCAAAAGAAACGTTTGATGTAGAATATAAAATCATTATAGAGTAATCAAAAATAACGGGGTATGCACGATGAGTCACACCCCGTCTTTTTTGCTTACCGACTTCCCAAATACAAAAATATCATACCAATAAGTACCAGTGCCAAATCCACAGCCTTGCTTTTAAGATTCTTCTCACGGAATACCATTGCACCAAATAGAAAAGAAACAAGCACACTGCCACGCCTTACCATAGATACTATGGAAATCATTGAACCATCCAAGCTTAAGGCATAGAAATAAACAAAATCAGCTGCCGACAGAAAAATAGATATCAGAATAATACACCAATGCCAATGAAACGGAGTGGTAGATTTGCGCTTCGGCCACCATAACAACATCAAAACACCTCCCATCATAAACAATTGATAGATATTATACCATGACTGTACAATCATTCTATCCAGTCCGATACCTCCTTGATCGACAGGCGCCATGAGATACTTGTCATAAAGCCCGCTGACCGCTCCCAACACAGCTGCCATTACCACATAATAAATCCATTTATTATGTTTGAAATCTATTCCCTCTTTCTTTCCGCTGCGGCTCAGCATAAAAAAAGAGAAGACAGCCATCAGCACACCAATCCATTGGTAAAAATTCAATCGCTCACCAAAGACCACTAAAGCTCCCACCAACACCATCACCGGACGAGTAGCGTTTATAGGTCCCACAATTGTGATAGGCAGATTCTTCATCCCAAAATATCCCAATATCCACGACGAAAGGACAATAACAGATTTCAACACTACATAACGATGCACCTCCCACCCTGCAACAGGCACATAAAAAATAGAATCCTCCAATATTCCCGGCCTCCACACTGACAATACAATAAAAGGAAGAAATATCAAACTAGAGAACAACGTATTCAGAAATAATACCGGAATAACCGCATTGTCCTTCAACGACTGTTTCTTAAATACATCATAGAATCCCAGCAATGCAGCCGAGAGAAATGCCAGAAGTAACCACATCATATCTTTTACCTTATTTAAAACAGAAGGCAAAGTTACAACAAAAAATAAACAAAGAAGTGTAGATTTTGATATAAATGGCACGGAAATAAAAGAAAAGGGGGATAGAGAAATACATCTCCACCACCCCTTCTTTTATTTATGAATATTCTCTCAGACTTTCGCCCGATGCTTATACTCGATTAAATTCCCAGTGATTTTCTTACGGCTTCCACCTTTTCCTCAGCAGCTGCATTAGCGGCATCGAAACATTTGTGGCAACCCATTTCACCTTTTACTTCCACATAGAATTTGATTTTAGGTTCTGTTCCTGACGGGCGAACTGAAATCTTAGTTCCATCTTCCGTAAAATATTGCAATACGTTACTAGCCTCCGGCATATCTATTTCTGTTATATTCCCGTTACCATCAGTCACCTTCAAAGTTTTAAAGTCCTTGACAAGAACAACCTTAGAACCGCCTATTTCTCTCGGAGGATTAGAACGGAAGTTTTCCATCATTGCCTTAATCTCTTCTGCCCCGCTCTTTCCTGGTTTCACAACATTCACAGTAGTTTCTTTTGAGAAACCATACTCCACATAAATATCAAGCAAAACTTCGAACAAGGTCTTGCCCTGGTCTTTTGCCCAAGCACAAATCTCCGCCAACAATGTACAAGCAGAAACAGCATCTTTATCACGGACAAAGTCTTCGGCCAGGAATCCGTAGCTTTCTTCACCACCTCCGATGTATTGCTGTTTGCCTTCACGCAAACGGATCTCACGTGCAATCCACTTGAATCCGGTATAGCAATCCAACATTTCGATGTGATTCTTGTCTGCGACAGATTTAATCAGTTCCGTAGTAACGATAGTCTTCACAATGAAATCATCATCCTTCATCTTACCCATCGCAATACGGTTCTTTATTATATAATACAAGAACAGCAAACAGGTTTGGTTACCATTGATCAGCACCCATTCTCCTTTGTCATTTTTACAAGCCATACCTACGCGGTCAGCATCCGGATCGCTAGCCATTACAATGTCAGCGTCTATTTTCTTAGCCAAATCAATAGCCATAGACAAAGCCTCGGCATTTTCCGGATTCGGAGAGACAACAGTCGGAAAATCGCCACTCTTCACCATTTGTTCAGGCACGGTATGTACATTTTCAAATCCCCATTGCTTCAATGCACGCGGAATCAACATCATACCTGTACCATGAATCGGAGTATACACAATTTTCAAATCCTTCTGACGCTTGATCACTTCAGGATCAATAGAAATTGTTTTCACTTTATTCAAATAGACGCTGTCTACCTCTTCGCCCACAATCTGAATCAGATCCTTGTTACCTTCAAACTTGATGTCGGTAGCCGATGAAATCTTGTTCACCTCATCAATGATACCCTTATCGTGCGGAGCCAATACTTGTGCACCATCATCCCAATAAGCCTTGTAACCATTGTATTCTCTCGGATTATGAGAGGCAGTAATATTGATACCGCTCTGGCAACCGAAATGACGGATAGCAAATGACATTTCAGGAGTAGGACGCATATCTTCAAACAAATATACTTTAATACCGTTCGCAGAAAAGATATTGGCAGAAATTTCCGCAAACAAACGGCTGTTGTTACGGCAATCATGACCTACCACAACAGATATCTGATCGAGATCTTTAAAATTTTTATTTAGATAATTGGACAAACCCTGAGTAGCAGCACCTACCGTATAAATATTCATACGGTTACTGCCCACGCCCATAATACCACGCAAACCACCTGTCCCAAACTCCAAATCTTTATAAAATGCTTCAATCAAATCAGTCTTATCGGGATTCGCCAACATTTTCTTAATTTCAGCCTGTGTTTCGGCATCATAAGCAGGTGTTAACCATTTCTCTGCTTTCTCTGTCACTTGCTTTATCAATTCTTCATTTTCCATAATTTTTTGTTATTTATAAGGTTTATAATTACATCCGATTTTTACGTCTTGACAAATGTAAAAGAATTAAATTAAAAATCCTAGAAATTTGAAAGAAGAAAATTAGAGATATAAAGGATTATCCCCCTAAAATAATCTGTCATAAAAAAGCAGAAGACCATACAAGGTAAAAAAACACTACTATATAACAGTCGGGAAAGCTCCCAGGCATCCTGAATACAATCTAAAAAACTATCTTATTATGCACAGGAGCAGGATCATAACCTGCCCCTCCACTAATTAATCAGACTTTCAGAACATACAAAAATATATCCTATTTCATCTTATAGCGTTCACCGGTGGCCTTTACCAGTTCTTCCAAAAATTCTTTGGGATACCCCGGACGTACCAAAGGAGCGCAATGACCGGTTTCAGGACGAAGTATGGTTCCATCTTTTGCCATCTTTTTCACAGCACCGTCATTATACTTCACAATCAAAAATTCGCCCAATTTCTTCCAGCTGTCTATTGCCGATTCGGCTGTCATGCAACTATAGTTAGTCAAGAACTCTTTTGCCTTTACAGGATCTTTCTCATATAAGCTCATGGCAGAAGATTCAATGCCAGCCTGTGCATTCGCATAAGTATCTTCCAAATTATTTTGAACGGCACGCATATCATCAATCATCAGGCTATAACGTGGACGAATCATATCGGCCACCCAATTATAAATCCAAAATGCAGAGTCCCATGAAAAAGTTACACAGTCGGCTTCTTTACCGCTATAACAGTCAGGAATACGATCCGAACAACAATATACAGGAGCAAACACTGTCATATTAGCATCATCTGTCCCAAACCATAATACTCCCCCTATTGCATCGGGCAGGTTAGCACGCATCTGTGCCACAAAAGTGAAAGCCGTTTGCTGAGTCGAAATGGGACGTTCATTGAAATATTCCTGATCTCCTACTTTAAAACTCAAGGGAGACAGACGATAAGGAGTTTTAAACGGACCGGCACCGGGATCATTAGTTATATCCAGTGGAGTACCCTCATAGTGATCGCGCATAGCCGCTTGTACATCACGTACTGAAAGTTTACGGGAAGGCTTGATATAAAGAGGCATCGGTTCTTTGCTGTCCCCCTGAATATAAGGAAGATAGGTATCTCCCACCGACTTGTTGAACATATTATAGAAACTCCATACACGAGCTTCACAGAACCGTATACCACCAAAATCTAAAGGATTATATGCCGCCGAGAAACTGAAATCTTTATTCATACCGTCAAAATAACCTTTTTCACGAGCGAAAGAAATCACATCCGGAGAGTAAAGACAATTATCCTTGTCATTCATATTGAACTGATGAATCCGGCTCTGATTAGCATGTGCGGCAATACAATCATCCGGTATACGGACTGCTACCCATACAGCACCTTTCACACCGGGACCCTTACCGATCATCTCCAAAATCCAGACTTCATTGGGATCAGCGATACTGAATGATTCGCCACTGCTATAATAACCATATTCTTTTACTAAATCCGTCATTACCTGTATGGCTTCTTTAGCTGTACGAGAACGCTGGAGAGCTACATAAATCAAACTTCCATAATCCATAATACCGGTAGAATCAACCAATTCCTCCCGTCCACCAAAAGTAGTTTCACCTATGGTTACCTGAAATTCATTCATATTACCTACCACATTATAGGTTTGACGCGCTTCTTTTATTTGCCCTAAATATTTGCCCGAATCCCAATCATAGATATCACGCATGGTTCCTTTTTCATGCATACCGGCAGGATAGTGATACAACTCGCCAAACATTCCGTATGAATCAGCGGAATAAGAAACGATAACAGAACCATCAACCGAGGCTCCCTTACCTACAATCAGGTTAGTGCATGCCAAACTCTCTGTTATTGCCGCCAATAGAAAGGCAGCACCTAAAATCAGTTTATTCTTCATTAATATATAACTTTTTAATTGTGTATAATACTTATTTTACCATCAAAATTCATATTCCTCTTTTGTTTCGTTTCCACAATAATCTGTCACCACCAATTCCAATTTATGGGCGACTCCTTTTTTTAACCGTTCAGGATGCTTCATCCACAATTTCGCATTTTTGGAACTGAAACCGAATAAGGCAAATTCGCCGTCTATCTTCACCTTATAATCCTTAATACCCGTTTCCGCATCTCCTATTTTGAACTGAACCTTACCTGTCTTCCATTGCGTTTTATTTAATGGAGTTACTCGTGGAGATAAGGTATCTATAGCTACGGTATAGGTTCCCAGTTCACGGATGGAAGTCTTCATCCAACCATTCTCATAAGTTCCTCCTGCTGAACCTTTCCTTTTTCCCCACTTACGGGCTACATAATATTTCGACGTATCCTCTACAGGAAGATGGCGTACCCCGATCATCAGCGTGCACCCAGCCTGCAAAGCTACTGGCTCATCGTGCAACTGGTACTCGTAAGATATTGCGGCTGTATCTTTAACCACATGACAGTTCAGTGCCACATCCTCATACAACATTCCTCGGGGGATAACCAGTTCCATACCCGGTTCCTGAACCACATTACCTTTATTCCATGCCAAATAATGTTTTACCTGCGGATGATATTCCTCTATCGGCTGCCTACGGCCACGCACAATGAAACGATAAGTCGACTTATTCCCGTATAAATCAGCTAATTCATAACGAAAATGATAATCACGTTCTTCATCAATCGTAACCACCCCTCCTTCATCATTGGCTTGTAACATGCGCAAACCATTTCCGGGAAGAATCTGTGAGCGCATCACCCAATTATGCCTCTTTACATTCTCCTCATAGTCTGTCCAGGCATTAATCATCCGGTTCTCTTCGGGCAAAACGCCATCCACCGTACTGCGAAAAACTTCTGTCGTATCCACATAGAGTACCACGGAACGCACACCATAATTATTATGTGTGCCATCCATATAGTCGTATGCCTTAATGCCAGCGGCTATTTTCCCCCAAGCAGAAACCGGTTGTCCCAAAGAAGCAACAGATATGGATTTTTTTCTTTGCGAGCCTTCCACAACTCCAGCGCCCCGCTGCGGATAAAGCATAATCATTGACGCACGTGGCGGAGTAGTGTCTTTAATTTTATCGGTATAGAACTGTAAGGGATCTATCAATTCACCAGTATCCGTACGGCGTATCTCCATATGCAGATGCGGTCCGAAAGAATACCCTTCATTACCGCTTAAAGCAATGATTTCTCCAGCTTTGAAACTGACCTGATGAGGCTCGAATTTCAAATCCACAGCAAAAGTTTCATGCCGATATTGATATTCCTCCACCACTTTTGCCACTGCAGAAGCAAATTTCAACACATGTCCATATACTGAAGTATATCCATTGGGATGCGTAATAAAAATAGCCTGCCCATATCCTCCGGGAGTAACCAGTACACGGCTCACATATCCGTCGGCAATGCAATGAATAGGTTTTCCCACCTCTCCCTGGGTTTTAAAGTCCACTCCTCCATGAAAGTGGTTAGAACGCAGTTCACCGAAATTACCGCTCAGAGTAAGCGGAAAACCAAAAGGAGGACGGAATACAGGAGCAGCCGGCTCTTCCTGTGCCCGTACAGCAAGAACACTGCCCAAAGCTGCTATGATTATATAATTTCGTAAAGTCATTTTCTTTATTTTATGGAGAACTCATCACAAAAATTTTGAATCTCTCCGCAAACTTACAAATAAAAAACAGAATATCCCTTAAAACAATGTTGCTAAACATACATTTATTACGAAAAAAACATATCCAGACAAAACCTACTTTTCTGACATTTTGTTATCTTTGAGGCAGTCAAACCCCTTAAATGTGACAATTATGATAGTAGGAATTCCTAAAGAAATCAAAAACAACGAGAATCGTGTATCATTAACCCCTGCAGGAGCACACGAGTTGGTACAGAGAGGTCACACGGTGTATATACAACACACCGCAGGTATAAACAGCGGATTTTCCGATGAAGAGTATGAGAAAGTCGGAGCGCGTATCCTTCCTACTATAGAAGATGTGTACGCCATTGCCGAGATGATTATAAAAGTCAAGGAACCCATCGAATGTGAATATAACCTGGTACGTAAGAGCCAACTGGTATTTACATACTTCCATTTTGCCTGTGACAAAGAATTAACGGAGGCAATGATGCGTAGTGGTTCAGTATGCCTAGCTTACGAAACTGTAACAGACAAACAAGGAGGACTGCCTCTGCTGATTCCCATGAGTGAAGTGGCGGGACGAATGTCCACTCAGGAAGGAGCACGTTTTTTGGAGAAGCCTCAAGGAGGACGTGGTATCTTGCTAGGTGGAGTTCCCGGTGTCAAGCCAGCCAAAGTGCTGGTATTAGGCGGCGGCATTGTAGGAACCAATGCAGCTTTAATGGCTGCAGGATTAGGGGCTGATGTCACAATCTGTGATATTTCATTACCCCGCCTGCGTCAGTTGAGTGAGTTCATGCCTAAAAATGTAAAAACATTATTCTCGTCCAGCCACAATATAGAAAAAGAACTGCCAACAACTGATTTGATAATCGGTGCAGTTCTTATCCCCGGTGCAAAGGCTCCCCACCTCATAACACGCCCTATGCTGAAACTGATGAAAAAGGGTACTGTACTGGTAGATGTGGCCATTGACCAAGGAGGATGTTTTGAAACCTCCCATCCCACAACTCATGCCGAACCCATTTACGAAGTAGACGGTATCATCCATTACTGTGTGGCAAATATTCCGGGAGCCGTGCCGTGTACTTCAACCTTGGCATTAACCAATGCTACACTGCCATGCGCCATGCCAAACAGTGGCGGCGGTTCGACCTCGCGGCTTCTGCGGGCATCAGCCTCACGCCCTACGGCACTTCGGCGCTGTGGAGCCTCTCGGGCGGCTATACGCCCGCCGCGGGGCTGCACCTCGGCATCGGGGCGTTCCAGTCGATGCGCCTGCCGACCTTCACCGACCTTTACTATACTTCCCCGGCACAGATCAACAACCTTGACCTGACGCCGGAAAGGGCTGTCACTTATCTGTTTGATGCCGGTTATGTGAAGAATAGCTGGAGGTTGTCGCTGCAGACCTACTACCGTGCCGGCCGCGACATCATCGACTGGGTGTGGCGTGAGGATATGGGCGACAAGTGGCACTCCGAGCAGACCAGCCGCCTCGACACCTACGGCATTGAGCTTTCGGGCGGTTATACGGTCGCCGACGGCTTTCTGCGCCGCGTGACGCTTTCCTACGGTTATATTACTACTGACCGCAACAGCGACATCATCGCCAAGGGGGCGATGGATTACATGCGCCACAAGGCGGCGCTGGCCGTCGAGGTGCATTTCCTGCGCCGCATGTCGCTGGCACTCACGGCGTCGGTCTACGACCGCAACGGCAGCTACACGCACTATCCCGTGCCGGGCGACCCGTCCCTCTCCGAGGTGCGCGATTACGAGCCTTATTTTCTGCTCGACGGCCGCCTCCAGTGGGAGAAAGGCATCTGCCGGCTTTATGTCGATGCGACGAACATCACCGATTCCCGCTACTGCGACCTGGGCGGCATCCCGCTGCCCGGGGCGTGGGTCACGGCGGGCGTGGCGCTGACCATCGGCCGCTGATACGCTCCCTTCCGGCTGCATTCCGGCCCGTCGCCTCGCGCGGCGGGCTTTTTTTTGCCGGTTGGCCGCCAGCCGTGCGCAGCGTTTCTTCGGGCTTCTCGCCGGACGGGCAGCGG
>OKSH01001434.1_pt1 | contig 21116 bp, 18 predicted proteins | sample 1601231 | NCBI WGS metagenome assembly OKSH01 (sample SAMEA3541596, study PRJEB24748) | human gut metagenome | biome: human gut; feature: human-associated habitat; material: faeces | place: China | collected 2012
GCTGTAGCATCCCGGCCACTTGTTCTTTTGCAGCATTCCCATTTCCGGTAATGGACATCTTGATCTTTAGCGGGGCATATTCAAATATCGGGATATCCCGTTCGAGTGCGGCAGCCATAGCGACTCCCTGTGCACGCCCCAATTTCAACATACTCTGTACGTTCTTCCCGAAAAACGGAGCTTCAATGGCCAGTTCATCCGGATGATACTGATCGATAAGTCCCAAGACCCGCTCAAAAATCTTACGGAGCCGCAAATAATGATCCTCGTATTTATTCAATTGGAGTATCCCCATAGCTTCCAGCTTGGGTTTGTTTCCTTCAATCGTCAGCACTCCATAACCCATCACAATCGTCCCAGGATCAATGCCCAATATGACACGGTCTTTCGTCATTTTTCCCAATCTATCTCTTCCAGTAAAGTACTAAAGCCGGCAATCTTATGACCGAAACGAGCAACTAATGCGCGGTGAAGGTTATTTCCTTCATTCTGTAACCAGAAATTCAACGTATCGATATTCTTAACATGAAACTGGACGGATAAACTGATATCTTCTCCCTTCTCAGCCTGCAGCACGCGTCGCAGGCACGGCCGCTGCAAAAATCCGCTCTCCACAGCTTTCGGGATATACTGTTTTTTAAGATAAACCAAGCTTTCATCCAGAATATCTTTTTCTATATGGAACGTTGTGTTATAAACAATCATCTTATTTTTTGTAAAAATTCTATGGCAAAGATAGTGGTTATATCAGGAAAAGCCCTATATTTGCACTTGAAAATAAGTCACACGGGGCATTAGCTCATCTGGCTAGAGCGTTAGACTGGCAGTCTAAAGGTGGCGAGTTCGAGTCTCGCATGCTCCACTTTTTTGATGATAAAATGAAGGTCTGCGAAGCAGGCCTTTTTTAATTTAAAGACTATAGATATGTTAATTTATAATACAACTTATCAAACAGGCATTGACGATGCGCGTAATTTTGTCATTTGGCTTAGTGAAAGCTATATTCCCGAAGTGGAAAAGACGGGAATATTGCAAAATCCCCGTCTTACGCACATCCTTAGTCACAAAGAGCAGGATTCAGAATGTTTTTCATTGCAATGGGAGGTGGAAGATACAGCGGCCTTGCATCGTTGGCATACTCAGCAAGGGATGCATCTGAATGAGGAAATGATGAAGATATTTAAAGATAAGGTGGTTGGCTTTCCCACTTTGATGGAGGTGATTAAGTGATTCAGCCGGTAAAAGAGAAAATCATTCTGGGTATAGATCCTGGAACAACCATAATGGGGTATGGCCTGCTGAAAGTAGTAGGTACTAAACCGCAGGTAATGACTATGGGGGTCATTGATCTTCGTAAATATGGTGACCATTATTTAAAACTGCGCCGTATTTTTGAACGGGTGGTTGGTATAATAGAAGCTTATTTACCTGATGAATTAGCTATTGAGGCGCCTTTTTTTGGAAAAAATGTGCAGTCGATGTTGAAATTAGGGAGGGCACAGGGAGTGGCTATGGCTGCTGCTTTGAGCCGTGATATTCCTATAACAGAATATGCGCCGTTGAAGATAAAGATGGCGATAACCGGTAATGGGCAAGCCAGCAAGGAACAGGTCGCTGATATGTTGAAAAGGATGTTACATATACCGGAGAGTGATATGCTGCCTTTTATGGATGCAACAGATGGGTTGGCGGCTGCTTATTGTCATTATTTACAAATGGGCAGACCGACATTGACTAAAGAATATTCCGGCTGGAAAGATTTTATAAATAAGAATCCTGATAAAATAAAAAGATAAGATTATGAATGTGAGACATGTTATTTGGGCATCAATTGTTTCTACTACTATTAGTTGTCAGTCTGTGAAAAAAGAATATAATTCGTTTGATGAATATCCTGTCCGTGAAGATGCGCTGACTGAAATGGAGTACTCGCCTGCCGAAACCAAGTTTTCACTTTGGGCTCCTACAGCGGAAGAGGTGCGTGTCCTTTTATTTGAATCGGGTAATGAAGGTTCAGCTTCTAATACTTTTCCAATGGAGATGGGAGAGAACGGTACTTGGAATATTTCAATAAAAGAGGATCTGAAGGGTAAATTCTATACCTTTAATGTGAAGGTAAACGGGAAATGGTTAGGAGACACTCCGGGAATTATGGCAAAAGCCGTAGGGGTAAATGGTAAGCGGGCAGCTGTGCTTGATCTCCGTTCTACAGATCCGGAAGGATGGGAGAACGATGTGCGTCCTCCTTTGAAGAATTATGCTGATATTACGGTTTATGAGATGCATCATCGCGATTTCTCTTTGGATTCTGTTTCCGGAATTCAAAATAAAGGCAAGTTCCTGGCTTTGACGGAGCAGGGTACTACCAGTTCTTCAGGCGAGAAGACAGGTATTGACCATCTGAAAGAATTGGGAATTACCCACGTGCACTTATTGCCGTCGTATGATTATGCCTCGGTGGATGAAACAAAACTGGACAAAGCCCAATATAATTGGGGGTATGATCCGCAAAATTACAATGTGCCTGACGGTTCTTATTCTACAGATCCTTATAAACCCGATGTCCGTATCAGGGAATTCAAACAAATGGTACAAGCTTTACATAAGGCGGGAATCAGAGTGGTGCTTGATGTGGTGTATAATCACACTTTCAATACAGACGAAAGCAATTTCGAACGTACGGTTCCCGGTTATTTCTATCGCCAGACGAAGGACGGGCAATGGGCAAATGGTTCGGGATGTGGAAATGAAACGGCAAGCGACCGCGCCATGATGCGTAAATATATGATAGAATCTATTCTATATTGGATTAATGAATATCACATAGACGGCTTTCGTTTTGACTTGATGGGGATACATGATATTGAAACCATGAATGAGATACGTGCGGCTATTGATAAGATAGATCCGTCTATTTTTATGTATGGTGAAGGATGGGCTGCCAGTTCTCCTCAATTAGAGGCAGACAGGCTGGCGATGAAAGCCAATGTGGAAAAGATGCCCCGTATCGCCGCTTTCTCAGATGAAATGCGTGATGGATTGCGAGGTGGTTGGGATGATGATACTAAAGGAGCTTTTCTAGTAGGGGAGCCTGGACACGAAATGAGTATCAAATTTGGAATTGTGGGAGCCATCGAACATCCGCAGGTTATAAGTGATTCTGTGAATTATAGTAAGAAACCTTGGGCTTTACAACCTACCCAGATGATAAGTTATGTAAGTTGCCACGATGACATGTGTCTTGCCGACCGTCTGAAAGCTACCATGCCGGATGCTTCGGTAGAGGAACTGGCGGCTTTGCAGAAGTTAGCGGAAACATTTGTCTTTACTTCACAAGGAGTACCGTTTATATTTGCAGGGGATGAGATGATGCGTGACAAGAAAGGAGTTCATAATTCTTATAATAGTCCTGACAGTATTAATACGATAGATTGGAAAAATAAGACCGCACACAAAGATGTGTTCGAATATGTGAAAGGTTTAATAGCTATGCGTAAAGCACATCCCGCTTTTCGTATGGGGGATGCCGATATGGTACGTAGGCAATTGGAGTTTTTACCTGTAGAAAATACGAATGTGGTTGCCTTTATCTTGAAAGACAATGCAAATGGTGACTCATGGAAAAATATCATCGTGGCTTTGAACAGCCGTGCAGAGCCTGTCAAGCTGGACATTCCGTCGGGTAAATACACTGTAATCTGTAAGGATGGTAAAATAAACATGAAAGGCTTGGGACAGGTTTCAGGTGATGAGCTTATGGTACCGGCACGTTCTGCCATGATTATACATCAATAGAAGGCTCAAAGAAGATTAATAAAGACTTTGTCATACAGACTAAAACACATAATACGAATGGAAAAGACATGGAGATGGTTTGGGAAGAAAGATAAGATAACGCTTCCCATGCTTAGGCAAATCGGGGTGGAAGGAGTCGTGACCGCCCTTCACGATGTACCTAACGGTGAAATCTGGGCTTTGGAAGCTATCAAAAGTTTAAAAGATTACATTGAATCTCACCAATTGCGCTGGTCGGTGGTAGAAAGCCTGCCGGTAAGTGAAGCTATCAAATATGCCGGTCCTGAACGGGATCAATTGATAGAAAACTACAAAGTAAGCCTTGCCAACCTAGGTAAATCGGGTATCAAGACCGTATGCTATAACTTCATGCCTGTCATTGATTGGATACGTACCGATTTGGAACATCCTTGGGAGGACGGAACCAGTTCTTTGTACTTTGACAAGATCCGGTTCGCCTATTTTGACTGTATGATTCTTCAGCGTGAAGGGGCGGAGAAAGACTATACCGATTTGGAATTACAACAGGTGCGTGAATTGGATAAGACTATAACCGAAGCCGAGAAAAACGAATTGGTCGATACCATTATAGTCAAGACGCAGGGATTTGTAAATGGTAATATAAAGGAGGGAGACCGGCATCCGGTAACCATATTCCGCCGTCTTTTGTCTTTGTATGATGGGATAGACCGTGATGCCCTGCGTGAAAACTTACGTTATTTCTTGCAGGCTGTCATGCCGGTGTGTGATGAGTACGGTATAAATATGTGCATCCATCCGGACGATCCCCCTTTCCAGGTATTGGGCTTGCCGCGTATTGTGACCGGTGAGGAAGATATCAACTGGCTTCTCCATGCGGTTGATAACCCGCATAACGGGCTGACATTCTGTGCCGGTTCGCTCAGCGCCGGATTGCATAACAACGTACCTTTGTTGGCACGTATGTTTGCACACCGCACTCATTTTGTACATTTGCGCAGTACCAATGCGTTTCCCAACGGGAATTTTATAGAAGCATCTCATTTGGGAGGGCGTGCTCATGTGATAGAGTTGATCCGTATTTTTGAGAAAGAACGTCCGGGTGTCCCGATGCGTGTGGATCATGGGCGCATGATGCTGGATGATGCCGGCAAAGGATACAACCCGGGTTATTCGTTTCATGGCCGTATGATGGCCTTGGCTCAGATAGAAGGCATGATGGCGGTTATCAACGAGGAATCAAAACTTAAATCCTAGATTGACGTACATACTCACTTTATTGGCTCGGTTTGCATAGTTTAGTGATGCCTCTAAGGGTCCGAACATACTATCCAAACCGTAGCCTATACCACAGCCGAACATGGTATCCTGTTCCAACAGGTACCTCAGCTTGCTTGCACTCAGCGCATAATTTCCCGTTAGCGTCAGATAATGCACACTTCCCATCCGTTGGCGGAATTTCATGCTTCCTATCAGTAACGCATTCTTTGTTAATTCCACATTGTTTATCCCGACAAATGGTAGTTGCTGTTGCAGGAAACGTCCTTGCACATCCCCCCCCATCGCATTGAGTTTGGAGTAAGGAATATCTTTCCCTATCAGAAAACGTCCGTATATGGCAGGCAGTATGGAGAATCTGCGTGTAACGGGAATCACTCCCTGGCAATAGCCTTTTATGGCAGAGAAAGGAGCGTGGTCGTCATATTTGGTGAAATTATCCGTATAAAGTGCATAGGACGCTCGTGCTGATATGCCTTTGGTAGGGAAATATGCCTTGTCGAAAGTTTCGTAATGCATTTGTGCGAAATAGCTGAAGAAGTGTTCTGTTCCTACGTCAAAACCTTGGTTCCCTTCCTGGTATAGGAATTTGTCGTAGTCATATAATTCATACCTCAGCCCCACGGCAAAGCGTATGTTTTTGTACCAAACATCCGAAAAGGATAATTCTCCCAAATGATAGCGGTAGGTAGAGTTATGTGATTTATCTCCATGATGGTAAAAGTTTATATCATTGTATTGGAACATATATGCCAGTCCGATGTTCTTCAATGGAGCCGGTTCGAATCCATAATCTATGCGGGCGGCATAACGTTTGCCCAATCGTCCTGTCAGTGACAGCGTAGTGGGTACTTTTCCCCGGAAATTACTGGTGACATTAATGAGCAGACTGGCTGTTTCTTCCGAATCAAAACGGATTCCTACGTTCAGCTTATTCTCATATTTCTTGCTTAAAAGAAAATGCAGGTTATAACCTCCGCCGGGGGCTTCGGGCAGATTGTAAGTGGCGCTGGAATATTCCAGATTGGAGCATAGTATGGCTGTTGCTTCTTCTATGCGGCGAAGGCTTATTTCGGAGTCTTCTTTCAAATCACAGCGCTTCAACAGCCACCGTTTGTCTTTTTCGTCCAATCCGTCAAAGGTGATTTCTTTTATATACACTTTGCGGTTGGGGGAGTACGGATAGCTGGGAAGGGGTTTCGGCATATAGGTACTGTCCAGCCCCAGTTCCTGCTTCAGCTTTATCAAGGAGTTTTTTTGTGCCAATGCCGCTTCTTCTCCCCGACGAATCAGTGTGTCCACCGCACTGGGGGTGAAACTGGCGGCAGAATACCCCTCCACATCCACCTTTATATATGTATCGGTTTCTTTCAGATTCTTTTTATAAAGTTCCAGTCCCATTAAATTGATGAGTTGCCCCAAGATACTGCCGGTGCTATTCAGTTCGTTGGCGGGTTTCAAGTCATTTTGAACATCCACTCCTATAATAATGTCCGCCCCCATGGCACGCGCTACATTTACAGGGTAGTTGTTTACCACACCTCCATCCACTAGAACCATACTGTCCAGCCGGACCGGAGTGAATACTCCCGGTATGGCCATACTGGCCCGCATGGCCGTAGCCAATACACCTTTGTGAAAATTTACCTCGTTGCCATTTACAATATTTTCGGAAACACAGGCGAAGGGAATAGGTAACTTGTTGAAATCGATGGAATCATGATATCCTACGGTCAGCTCACTGAACAGGTTTGCCAGGTTCTGTCCCTTTATCAATCCTCCTACGGCTTGCGTTTTGGCATTTTTACCGAATGGCAGGGAAAATACATATTTTTCGGAAGCCTCCCGTTCCGCCATATTCTGTTCGCTGCGTGGTATTTTGTCACTCAGCAGAAAGGACCAATCCTGCCGGCGAACCATGCTATCCATCTGTTCGGGAGTATAACCGATGGAATAAAGTCCGCCTATAATGGAGCCCATACTGGTCCCTACCACGTAATCTATAGGGATACCCGCTTCTTCTATAACTTTCAAAGCACCTATATGTGCCATTCCTTTGGCTCCTCCGCCGCTGAGAACAACGCCCACTTTTTTTCGGGGACCAGGTTGGGCCGTTGTGTGAACGGAGATACAAAGTAACCCTGCTGCTATTAACAGGGTCGGGAATTTCATTTTTTTCATTTTACTATAAATCTAGTTTAAGTTAAAAAACAAAAACAGTGCAAAGATGGTCTAATCTTTCAGCTTTCACAAGTGCTGATTGTCATAGATATTGGTCTATTTTGCTGCTGAGGTTTCAAAGATAGGGAATTGTACCGGAAAAAAGAATTTTGTATATCGCTTTTTTGTCGTACCTTTGTCTGTGTAACGAAAAAAAGTATGGATAATTTTGCAGCAATAGACTTCGAGACGGCAAATAATGAACGTACCAGCATATGTAGTGTAGGGGTGGTTATTGTGAGAAATGGTGAGATAGCCGACCGGTTCTACAGCCTCGTTCATCCCGAACCGGATTACTATTTGTATTGGAACACCCGTATTCATGGATTGACACAGGAAGATACTGCCCATGCTCCTGTTTTTTCGGAAGTATGGAAGCAGGTTGCCCCTAAAATAGAGGGGCTTCCGCTGGTTGCGCATAACAAAGCCTTTGATGAGGGGTGTTTGAAAGCCGTGTTCCGTACTTATTGTATGGATTATCCTGATTATGACTTTTATTGTACCTATCAGGCTTCCCGGAAGCTGAAAGGGTTGAGAAACCACCAGTTACATACGGTGGCCGGTTTTTTTGGTTTTGAATTGGAGAATCACCATCATGCGCTGGCTGATGCTGAGGCGTGTGCATGGATTGCCAGACAGATTCTGTGAGTTATAATTAAAGATTTATGATTTCTGAAACCCATGATACAAGAAGATACTTATAAAACCATTACAGACATTGCCGAAGGCATATATACGGAGAAACGGAGTAAATTTATAGCTATTGCCATTCCGGTACGTACCATAGAGGAAATAAAGCAGCATCTTGACACGTATCAGAAGAAATATTACGATGCCCGCCATGTGTGTTACGCTTATATGCTGGGGCATGAAAGGAAGGATTTCAGGGCAAATGATAACGGAGAGCCTTCGGGTACTGCAGGAAAGCCTATTTTGGGGCAAATAAATTCCAATGAGCTGACGGATATCCTTATTATAGTGGTCCGTTACTTTGGAGGTATAAAATTGGGAACCAGCGGACTGATTGTCGCTTACAAGGCAGCCGCTGCCGAAGCAATAGCTGCTGCTGATATAGTGGAAAGAACAGTGGATGAAGAAATCACCGTATCCTTTGAATATCCTTTTATGAATGATATCATGCGCATTGTGAAAGAAGATGAGCCTGCCATCTTGGAGCAATCATATGATATGGATTGCCTGATGAGGCTCCGGATACGTAAATCCATGATGGGAAAACTCCGTGCACGTCTGGAGAAGGTGGAAACTGCCCGTATTATTGAATAACTCTGTCGGTACGTCGATATTTTTGGGGCCATATTCACTGCGTTCACAGCAGATGAGAAGAATACGGAATGTGGCTGTAAAATGTCTTCCCCATATCAAATGAAACATATTTGTAATATGGATGAAATATTACAGATATACCGAACCTATATCTTTGCAGCCGTAAACAAAGAAAGTCACATTAATAAAAATGAGAAATACACTTGTAGCGTCTGCTTTTACAATGCTGAGTATTGCAACTGCTTCCGCACAGTTGACTATTCCTAAAGAATATCTGCCGGAAGTACATGGAACGATCCGCGGTAAATATGAACTTCAAACCACTAACGGAATGCAACGGTTCCAGGTACGTAACGCCCGTGTCAGTCTGGACGGGAAGGTTCTTCCGGTAATTGCTTATAAGGCTGAAATAGACTTGTCCGATGAGGGAAGCATCAAGATGCTGGATGCATATGCCCGCTTTGTCCCCAATGATACATGGAATGTCACACTAGGACAGATGCGTGTGCCTTTCACCATAGACGCTCATCGATCTCCCCACCAACAATATTTTGCCAATCGTTCGTTCATAGCCAAACAGGTGGGGAATGTGCGTGATGTGGGTGCTACCGGAGCTTTCTCTTTAAAGGAGGGACTGCCGTTGAAACTGGAAGGCGGACTGTTCAACGGCTCCGGACTCACCAATCAGAAAGAGTGGCACAACACGTTGAATTATTCTGTTAAGCTTCAATTGATGCCGTGGAAAAATTATAACTTGACTTTGAGTACCCAGAAAATACATCCCGATAAAATCAGCATTTATATGTATGATATCGGTACTTACTACGAGTTTGATAATTGGCATATAGAAGCCGAATACCTTTATAAAACTTATGCGAAAAACTCATTTGATGATGTACATGCTTTCAACGCCTTTGTCAATTACGACTTGTTTATCAAGAAAGGCCTGTTCCGGAAAATTTCATTTCTAGGACGTTATGACAGTATGGGAGATCATAGTAACGGTAATGCGGATGAGGATGGTAAGCTTTACATTACCGATTATTCCCGCCAGCGTGTGACTGGAGGTGTGACATTAAGCTTTGGAAAGGCTTTTCAGGCGGATTTGCGTCTTAATTACGAGAAATATTTCTATGATAAACTATCTTTGGCAAAAGAGTCCGAACAAGACAAGTTTGTGATGGAATTAATGGTACGGTTCTGAAAAAAAGCAGGGGGACACTCCCTGCTTTTTTGCTGTTTGTCCTTCTTGTCTTTTCCTTTTCCATCCCTGCCTTTATTCCGGAACTCACCGGCATATCCGTGATATTTCTTCGGGTAACAGGCTTTTCCTCGACAGGCAGTGCGCCTTCTTCTGCCAAGGGGGCAAGTCTATCCCCACCTCTCTTTCATCATATCTTCCAGTTTCAGCAGCTCATCCCTGTATTGTGCAGCTTCTATAAATTCCAGCTTCTTGGCAGCTTCCTGCATCAGTTTCCGGGTACGTTCTATCGTTTTCTCCATCTGTGGCTTGGTCATATACTGAACAATCGGGTCGGCAGCCGTTGTATCGGAAGATGGCTCGATGTATGCCTTGGGGCCTTGAGTGGTTCCGGCAACTTCGTTGCTGTTGTTGCCCAACAAGGCAGCATTCCGCGCACGCTGTATCTGTTTGGGGGTGATTCCATGCTCTTCGTTATATGCCAGCTGTTTTTCACGACGGCGGTTGGTTTCGTCTATCGTTTTTTTCATGCTGTCCGTCATGCGGTCTGCATACATGATTACTTTTCCATTGATATTGCGGGCGGCGCGTCCTGCTGTCTGGGTCAGCGAACGGTGGGAGCGGAGGAACCCTTCTTTGTCTGCATCCAGAATGGCTACCAAAGACACTTCGGGCAAGTCCAGACCTTCACGAAGCAAATTCACACCCACCAGTACATCATAAACGCCCTGACGTAATTCATCCATAATCTTGACGCGTTCCAAAGTGTCCACATCGCTGTGGATGTAGTTGCAGCGGATGTCATTGCGCAGCAGATATTCGGTCAATTCTTCTGCCATGCGTTTGGTAAGCGTGGTCACCAATACACGTTCTTCTTTCTCGATACGTTGCTGTATCTCTTCCATCAGGTCGTCAATCTGATTCAGACTGGGGCGTACTTCAATTACCGGGTCCAGCAATCCGGTAGGACGGATAACCTGTTCAACGATAATGCCTTCACTTTCCACCAATTCATAATCGGCAGGTGTGGCACTGACATAAATCACTTGTTTGGCCAGTTCCTTGAACTCTTCAAATTTTAGAGGACGGTTGTCAAAAGCCGACTCCATCCGGAAACCATATTCCACCAAATTGGTTTTTCTGGCCCGGTCACCACCATACATGGCACGTATTTGCGGTACGCTGACATGGCTTTCGTCTATTACAATCAGGAAATCATCCGGAAAGAAGTCCAGCAGACAGTAAGGACGGGTACCTGCATTACGCCCGTCAAAGTAGCGGGAATAATTTTCTATGCCCGAACAATGCCCCAGTTCGCGAATCATCTCCATATCGTATGTCACGCGCTCATAGAGTCGTTTCGCCTCATACATTTTTCCTTCCTCCTCGAATTTGGCCACCTCTTTCGTCAAGTCGTCCTCAATCTGATGAATAGCTCTCAACTGGCTCTCTTTGGTGGTCATAAAAAGATTGGCCGGATAAATTTTGTATTCATCAAAAGTTGCCAGACGGATTCCCGAAATAGGGTCTATCTCTTCAATGGCATCAATTTCATCGTCCCAAAACATAACCCGGAGGAGATTGTCGCTATATGCCAGGTAAATGTCTACCGTGTCACCTTTTACGCGGAAGTTTCCGCGATTCAGCTCTATATCGTTACGCACATACAGGCTGTCCACCAAGCGGCGTAAAAATACATTCCTGTCCAGCAGTTTGCCTTTTTTTATTTCGATTACGTTATTATAGAAATCCGACGGGTTCCCCATACCGTAGATGCAGGACACGGAAGACACCACCACCACGTCCTTCCGTCCCGACAGCAGGGCAGAGGTGGCAGCCAGCCGCAATTTGTCAATCTCTTCATTAATGGCCAGATCCTTTTCTATATAGGTGTCGCTGGACGGTAAGTATGCTTCCGGCTGGTAATAGTCATAATAAGATACATAGTATTCCACAGCATTATTGGGAAAGAAACTCTTGAACTCTCCGTATAACTGGGCTGCCAATGTTTTGTTATGGCTTAATATCAAGGTGGGCTTATTGATGTTTTTAATTACATTTGCAATCGTGAAAGTCTTGCCGGACCCGGTGACCCCCAATAAAGTTTGTGCGGGGACTCCTTCCAGCACCCCTTCGGTCAGCTGGGCGATAGCTTCCGGTTGGTCGCCGGTGGGTTGGTATTCGGAAATCAATTCAAAATTCATAATAGCATGTTTGGTTTAATGAGATGTAAAAATACAGTTATTTCCTTAGATATTATCTATTCATCTCTAAAAAATAGACTCTTGTCGACTTTTTAGCATTTAAAAACATGGAAATATTGCATTATTCGGTGGAAAGGCGTAAATTTGCGCAATTATTTGAATAAGATGAAAAAATATATCATTATAGCTCTTGTCTCCGGTACGGTTCTAACGTCTTGTGGAGAGTATAACAAAGTTTTAAAAAGCACGGACTACGAATACAAGTACGAAGCGGCCAAAAGTTACTTTGGCAAAGGGCAGAATACTAAGGCGGCCACCATTCTGGAGGAATTGATTACCATCATGAAGGGAACGGATAAGGCTGAGGAATCACTTTATATGTTGGGTATGACCTACTATAATCAGGGTGACTTCATCACAGCTTCGCATTATTTCACCACTTATTATAATACTTATCCGCGTGGGGTCTATACGGAACAGGCCAGATATTTTTCAGGAAAAGCATTGTTCCTGGATACTCCGGAACCTCGTTTGGACCAGTCGAGCACCTATAAGGCTATTCAGGAGTTGCAGATGTTTATGGAATATTTCCCTACCAGTAGCCGTCGGCAGGATGCACAGCAAATGATTTTTGATTTGCAGGACAAGCTGGTGATGAAAGACTATCTGGCTGCGAAATTGTATTATGATTTGGGATCTTATACAGGAAACAGTACTTATAGCACTACCGGTAACAACTATTTGTCTTGCATCGTTACCGCCCAGAATGCTTTGAAAGACTATCCCTATACCAAGATGCGCGAAGATCTTTCTATCCTGGTCTTGCGTGCCAAATATGATATGGCGAAAGCGAGCGTGGAAGAAAAGAAAGAAGAGCGTATGCGTGAAACGATAGATGAATATTATTCTTTCAAGAACGAGTTTCCCGACAGCAAGTATACTAAAGAAGTGGAGAGCATCTACAAGGATGCCAATAAGTACGTAAAAGAATTTAATGAATAAAACTAAATAAGAAATTATGGATTACAAAAAGACAAACGCTCCAAGTAATACTGTTACCCGTGACATGATGGATTTATGTGCAGACACAGGTAACATTTATGAAACTGTTGCTATCATTGGCAAACGTGCCAACCAGATTAGTGTTGAGATGAAGAATGATCTTTCAAAGAAATTGCAGGAGTTTGCCTCATACAACGATAACCTGGAAGAAGTCTTTGAAAATAGAGAGCAGATCGAAATCTCACGTTATTACGAAAAGCTTCCGAAACCGACATTGATCGCTGCTCAGGAATATGAAGAAGGCAAGGTTTATTTCCGTAATCCTGCTAAAGAAAAAGAGAAACTACAGTGATTTTTCATTTGGGGCTGTGCAAAAGGTCTTTACCTCAGGTTACACAGATCGTTCTATTTTGAAACATGAGTCGTTTCGTGTGGAAACTGTATCAATCTGAGTAATCTGTGGTACATTTTGATGCACCTCACATTATATTAGCCCTGTTATGCTGAACGCAGTGAGGAATCTGATAACCATTCACTTTGTGTTTTCAGGTTTTTCACTGCGTTTAGAATGACGGGTTGTATGATTAAAATTAAAGAGACTATGATACAACGCATTCAATCTGTTTATTTACTTGTTGTTACCATTTTGATTATTATTTGCCTGTGTAGTCCCGTAGGCTCATACATAGGAAGTGATTATAGTGTTTCCGCTTTAACAAATCTGTGTCTTACTATGGCGGATGGTACTAAAGATTATGCTCCATGGGCCTTGTTCGTGATTTTGCTGGTTGTTGCGGTTCTTGCTTTCGGCACTATCTTCTTGTTCAAGAAACGCATGTTGCAAATCCGTCTGACTATTTTCAGCACCATTTTGTTGATCGGGTATTATGCCACGTTGGTCACTTTTATTTTTATGTTGAAAGAAGAGTCTATGACATTTTCTCCTTCATGGACTGTGTGTCTGCCGTTGGTTGCCATCATTTTGAATTGGCTTGCCATCCGCGCCATTGGTAAGGATGAGGTATTGGTTAAAGCATACGACCGTTTGAGATAAGCTGAGGGAATTATTATGTATGATATAAAAAGCCTGCAAGATCACCTTGCAGGCTTTTGTGTTATGAGAGAGAGTCCTTTTTTATTTAGTAATATCTATCAGATAACTCAGTCGTATGCCTATGAATGAATGGGCTGATCTTTCGAAGAAATCTCTTTTCGAGTTCTTGTAAAAGTCGCTCAATCCCATGTAGTAACGTCCTTCCAGCAGGAAATGTCCGATACCGGTACTTACTTCCAGACCGGCGCCGGCTGTGATACCATAATCAAATTTATTCTCCACCTCTTTACCGTGTTCCGGTCTTGTTGTAGAAGTAGTCCAGTTTATCTTTTCGTTGTCACCCAGGAAAAAGCCGATTTGTGGTCCTGCATTGAAAAAGACCTTCACTCCCCGGTTCAATGCATCCTTGCCGAATGCCAGATGTGCCATGAAAGGGATTTCCAGATAATTCATGGTGCGGCTGTAAGAATTGCCGGAATCATCTTCTATCTTTTCGTCCCATCCGCGTTGTGAATAGTTTATTTCCATTTGCACGCCACACATCATCTTGAAATATTTCTCGGACATATATCTCATGGTAACCCCCATAGACATGGTGTTCAAGGTGTTCAGTTTGATTTTCGGGTTGAAGCTGACGGAACTCATGTTCAGACCACCATTGATGCCGACGGCAAAATTATGACGTTCTTCACCCAACTGTGCAGCTGCCGGCAATGCAAAGAGCAATGCCAGTACAAGCAGCCCGAAGCTCTTATACTTTTTCATTATTCAAAATCAAGTTTAATCAGTTCAAAGTCCTTGGTAAAATGAACGAAGAACACTTTACGATTGATAAATCCACCCCAGTTGTTTACGCGTTCAAATTTAAATCCGGTCTGGATAGGGGTGACAGCCACCTTGTCCAGTTTGTCTTCCAGTTTGTTGCCGTATTGGGACAGGCCCTTCAGGAAGAAATATCCTGTATCGAATCCCAGCATACCATATTTAGGGAATGAGTTGAGCATATCCTTGCTGTACCATTTGCGGTAAGCCGATGAGAACTGAACGGCTTCCGGAAATAAATTGTTTGTGTAAAACGAAGAATAGAAATAGGTGTCCAGTTCATAGAAACTGGCCAGATGGTCGTTGGTATAGGTCTGCCATTCCGGATAGCCGAATAACTGCATACGGTAGTCGGGATTGTCACGGGAGGTCACAATCAGTTGTGGTAACAGTTTTATCAATGCCACGTTGGTGCCGGAAGTCGGGATGAATACATTATCCATACTATGGTTCATCGCGCCTTTCAATGATTCCGGAGTAATATTTTCCCCTTTTAATTCGGTAAAAGGAATGCGTTTGGTTTTTAACTCCTCTTTCAGTCCTTTTATAAAATCCACTTTGTCTTTGTCACCATCTTCTGCATCCAGGAAGATAACATTGGCGGTTGTAAACTTGCGGGTAAAATGCTCGTAAACTTCCGAGTACAGATAAGATTGGGGAGTATTTATCTGATAGATGGCGGGATTGCTGAAAACTTCATTCCCTTTGGAAGTAAAAGGTACTACCAGCCGGATATTGTTTTTCTTGGCGAATTCCGCAACCGGTTTCACCTGGTCGGGATAAGCCGGGCCGAAGATAATATCCATGCTCTTCAATTCACTTCTATCCAGAATGTTCTTGATGGAAGAAGTATTGTTATGGGTATCGTATGAGTACAGGTCGATGGATACTCCTTTTTCCTTCAAGCTGTCTACTGCCATCAGGAAGCCTTCATAGTATTCCACCATACGTGTCTGTTCGTCACGGTTGCCCTTGCCGTCTGTCATGAATGGCAGCATTACGGCAGCTTTGATGGTAGATATTTTGCGTGCCTCCTTCTTGCTTTCATTAAACAGCTGGTCGTCCGTGGGGATTACGGCAGGCGTATTATCCACAGGCGTTTCAGTCTTTGTATCCTTAGGATATGGAATACAAAGGAACCTTCCTTTTTTCAGTTTTTCGGTACGCAGCTCAGGATTGGCGGCAATCAGTTCGGCTTCTGTGATGCCATACAGGCGGCTGATGCTGAATATCGTTTCCTTGCGTTCCACTTTATGCATATCCCTGCAATTGGGTTTCAGTGGGGTGGAAGTGGTGACCGGCTTGGTAGTCTGTGCGGCTTTCACCTCGTTCATGATTATCTCCTCGCTGTCCGTCACCTTGGCGGGAATTACGATAACCTGTCCGATACGGAAATTCTCCGCGCTCAGTCCGGGATTTGCCTGGCAGATGCGTTGTGCGGTTACTCCATAGCGTTGTGTCAGCTTGTACAAGGTTTCACCCGACTGGATGGTATGGAACATCTGCTGTTCCGTTCCGATGTTCTTTTGTGGAATCTTCAATGTTTCACCGGTTTTAATTTTCTGGTCGCTGCCGGGGTTCATTTTAACGATATCACCGGTAGTGACATTATACATGCTGGCTATGGAATAAAGACTTTGCCCTTTGGTAATGGTGTGCAGGAAATAGCCGGAAGACTGTGTTTGAGCCATCATTCCGGTGCTGCTGGCAGACAAGGCTGCGATAAGATATAATGCTCGAATAAATTTCATTTGCAGTGTGTTGATTAAACTGAGTGGCAAAAGTACAAAAAAAACTGTTTTATTCACATTATATAGAAAGAATAGAAAATATTATTAGGCTTTTTAATTAAATATTTCGTCGGGAAGCATTAATTTTGCAAAGATTACGCAGAGTAAGAAGATTATGAGTGAAGAAAAAGAACTGATTAATGTATACGGTGCCCGTGTACATAACTTGAAAGATATAGATGTTGAAATTCCACGGAACAGCCTGACGGTGATAACCGGATTGAGCGGAAGCGGTAAATCGTCTTTGGCATTCGATACCATCTTCGCCGAAGGGCAGCGGAGATACATTGAAACCTTTTCCGCATATGCCCGTAATTTCCTGGGAGGGTTGGAGCGCCCGGATGTGGATAAGATTACAGGACTCAGCCCGGTAATTTCCATCGAACAGAAAACGACAAACAAGAATCCCCGCTCTACCGTGGGGACTACGACAGAGATATACGATTATCTCCGTTTGCTCTATGCCCGTGCAGGAGTTGCTTATTCTTATCTTTCGGGAGAGAAAATGGTGAAATATACCGAGGAAGAGATCATCGGCCTGATTCACCGGGATTATCAGGGTAAGAAGATATTCATGCTTGCCCCGTTGGTACGTACCCGCAAGGGGCATTACAAAGAACTTTTCGAACAAGTGCGCAAGAAAGGTTATCTGTATGTCCGCGTGGACGGCGAGGTGCGCGAAATTATACACGGCATGAAGCTGGACCGTTACAAGAACCATGATATCGAAGTCGTGATAGACAAGCTGGTCGTATCGGAAAAGGACGACAAACGGCTGAAACAGAGTGTTGCCACTGCCATGCAGCAGGGTGAGGGGCTGATTATGATTTATGATGCCGATACCCGGGAGGTGCGCCATTACAGTAAGCGGTTGATGTGTCCTGTCACCGGACTGTCTTATAAAGAGCCTGCCCCTCATAATTTCTCGTTTAACTCTCCGCAGGGAGCCTGCCCCCGTTGTAAGGGGCTGGGGTATGTGAATCTGATTGATGTGGACAAAGTGATTCCCGACAGGAATCTTTCCATTTACGAAGGAGCCATCGCTCCTTTGGGCAAATATAAAAATGCCATGATTTTCTGGCAGATAGAGGCCCTGCTTGAAAAATATGATTTTACGATCAAGACACCGGTCAAGGATATGCCGGATGATGCGATAGACGAAATACTCTATGGCTCGGATGAGCGTATCAAGATAAAGAGCACCTTGATTCATACCTCTTCCGATTACTTTGTAACTTATGAAGGGATTGTGAAGTACATCCAGATGATGCAGGAGAAAGATGCATCGGCCACTGCCCAGAAGTGGGCGGAACAGTTTGCCAAGACCGATGTTTGTCCCGAATGCAAGGGCGCGCGCCTGAACAAGGAGGCGTTGCATTTCCGTATCCACGACAAGAACATCTATGAACTGGCAAGCATGGATATCAACGAACTGTATGACTGGTTGCAACAGGTCGATCCTTTTCTGGAAGACAAGCAGCGCATGATTGCCGCCGAGATTTTGAAGGAGATCCGTACCCGTCTTAAGTTTCTGTTGGATGTGGGACTGGATTATCTTTCACTGAATCGCACCTCGGTATCCCTTTCGGGAGGCGAGAGCCAGCGCATCCGTCTGGCAACTCAAATCGGCTCCCAGCTGGTGAACGTGCTTTATATTCTGGATGAACCGAGTATCGGATTGCACCAACGGGACAACCTCCGCCTTATCAACTCCTTGAAGAAGTTGCGTGACACAGGTAACTCTGTCATCGTGGTGGAGCATGACAAGGATATGATGCTGGCGGCAGACTATGTGGTTGATATGGGACCGAAGGCAGGCCGTTTGGGTGGGGAAGTAGTATTCCAAGGAACTCCGAAACAAATGCTTCAGACAGAAACACTTACCTCTAAGTACTTAAACGGACAGATGAAGATAGAGATACCGGTCGAACGCCGCCCCGGTAACGGGAAATCCTTATGGCTGAGAGGGGCGAAGGGAAACAACCTGAAGAATGTGGATGTGGAATTTCCTTTGGGGAAACTCATTTGCGTCACAGGGGTGTCCGGCAGTGGCAAATCCACGCTGATAAACGATACCTTGCAGCCCATCCTGTCACAGCATTTCTACCGTTCTTTGCAGGAACCTCTGCCCTATGACAGTGTGGAGGGACTGGACTATATAGATAAGGTGGTGAATGTGGACCAGTCGCCGCTGGGCAGGACACCGCGTTCCAATCCGGCCACCTATACAGGAGTATTCTCGGATATCCGGAATCTGTTTGTCGGTCTGCCCGAAGCGAAGATCCGTGGCTATAAGCCGGGGCGTTTCTCGTTCAATGTAACCGGAGGACGCTGCGAGGCTTGCGGCGGTAACGGATACAAGACCATCGAAATGAATTTCCTGCCCGATGTGCTGGTACCTTGCGAGGTTTGTCACGGCAAACGATATAACCGCGAGACGCTGGAAGTGCGCTATAAGGGTAAATCCATAGCCGATGTACTGGACATGACCATCAATCGTGCTGTAGAGTTCTTTGAGAATGTGCCTCAGATTCTGAATAAAATCAAAGTGCTGCAAGAGGTGGGGTTAGGATATATTAAACTGGGACAGCCCTCCACCACCTTGTCGGGCGGAGAGAGCCAGCGTGTGAAACTGGCTACGGAACTGTCCAAGCGTGATACCGGCAAAACAATGTATATTCTGGATGAGCCTACTACCGGGCTTCATTTCGAAGATATCCGTGTGCTGATGAATGTACTGAACAAACTGGTGGAGAAAGGCAATACCGTTCTGGTTATCGAACATAACCTGGACGTGATCAAACTGGCGGATTACATCATCGATATGGGTCCCGAAGGCGGAAGGGGCGGAGGACAGGTGCTTGCTGCCGGAACTCCTGAGGAAGTGGCCGGAAGCAAGAAAGGATATACCCCGAAATTTATAAAAGAAGAATTGGAAAATTAACCGGCATACCAGCAATGAAAGAGAAAATAGCTAAAACCAACGTAGCCCGTCTGCTTGATAAGGCCAAGATAGCATACGAGCTTATTCCATACGAAGTAGACGAGAACGACCTCAGCGCTGTTCACGTTGCCGCCAGTTTGGGCGAGAACATAGAACAAGTCTTCAAGACTTTGGTGCTTCATGGGGATAAATCCGGATATTTTGTCTGTGTCATACCCGGCGAGCACGAGGTGGATTTAAAAATGGCGGCAAAAGTCTCAGGTAACAAGAAATGCGACCTGATTCCCATGAAAGACGCGCGGCGGCTCGTCGGTGACATCCTCGCTCTCGGCATAGACCGCCGCAGGGGCATAGGCCGAAGCGGAGCTCTGGGCCGTGGTCGGCAGCAGCGCCTTGACGTCGTGCACAGGCCCGCAGGGTGCCTGGGTGTTGTGCATCAACTCGGACATCATCCGCTTGAGGTCGTTGATGTCGGCCCGCATGTCGAACAGCACCTTGTAGAGCAGTTCGCGTTCGGTGGACATCGTGTCGTCCGCGCGCATCCCGCCCATCGGTGCGGGCGTCCCGCCGTCCTGCGGCGGAAGATAGCGGGACAGCACGTCGGCCGTGATAAGGCGGGTCTGTTCGATGGCCGAGATCTGCTCGGCCACGTTTTTGAGCTGGCGGATATTGCCCCGCCAGTAATAATGCATCAGCATCTCGCGCGCCGCGGCATCGAGCGTCACGGCAGGCATACGGTACTGTGCGGCCACGTCGGCGGCGAATTTGCGGAACAGCAGCGGGATGTCCTGCGGCCGCTCGCGCAGCGAAGGCACCGTGATCGGCACCGTGCTGAGGCGGTAGTACAAGTCCTCGCGGAAACGCCCCGAAGCGATGGCCTGCTGGAGGTTCATATTCGTGGCGGCAACGACGCGGACATCGGTTTTCTGCACCTTGGACGACCCGACGCGGATAAACTCGCCCGTCTGCAACACGCGCAGCAGGCGCGCCTGGGTCGGGTGCGGCAACTCGGCGACCTCGTCGAGGAAGATCGTCCCCCCGTCGGCCTCCTCGAAATAGCCCTTGCGGGCTTCGAGCGCCCCGGTGAAGGAGCCTTTCTCATGCCCGAAGAGTTCCGAGTCGATGGTACCTTCGGGAATCGCCGCACAGTTGACGGCTATATATTTATTGTGTTTGCGCGCCGAATAGGCGTGGATGACCTGCGGAAAGAACTCTTTGCCCACGCCGCTCTCGCCCGTGACAAGGACGGTCAGGTCGGTGGGAGCCACACGCACGGCGACCTCCAGCGCCCGGTCTAAAAGTTCCGAAGTGCCGATGATGCCGAAGCGCTGCTTGACTGTGGTGATGTCCGTCATTTATTCCGTTATGGGTTGTTCGGGCGTCGCCGCGCCCGTGTCCGTTGCGGGCTGCGGGTCGGCGGGTTGTTCGAGGTACTGCATTTCGGCCTCCTTGTCGTTCGCTTCACGCAGATAGCCGAAAGCGATGGCGGCGACGGCGATGGCGGCGGCGATGGCGGCGACCCAAATGAAACGGTCGGCACGGC
>OKSH01001444.1_pt1 | contig 20964 bp, 26 predicted proteins | sample 1601231 | NCBI WGS metagenome assembly OKSH01 (sample SAMEA3541596, study PRJEB24748) | human gut metagenome | biome: human gut; feature: human-associated habitat; material: faeces | place: China | collected 2012
GATTTGAGTGCCGACGCATACGCCATAAAATCGCTCTGATTTGCTAACATTTATCGTTCGCCTCCATACTCTACGGCAATGTAGTTAATCTTGATACTATCAGCCGTGGTCGTTATGCCGCTGACCAGTGTAGTCGCGCTGTGCGACGGATTGGTGCCCGTCGAGCCGCCGGTGTAGTAGCTGCCGTTCTGCAAGGTGCGCAAGCAGTACAAAAATCCCTCTGCGGTGATGTCCTTAATCAGCACCACGCCGTCAAAGTTCTCGGCCTGGCAGGTCACCTGCGGCACACCTTCAAACGCTTCGCGGAACTTGAACGTGTTCCAGCCCGCGCCGCTGTTGGTAAACGTGCCGACCTCCATCTCGGTGTCCTGCAGCTCGCCCACGCCGGAGTCGCTTTCACCGCCTGCCGGTGCGTCTACCGCGCCGACTACGTTATCCTCCGTAAAGCCTGCAAACTGTCCTTTCTTGCCGGTCAGCTTGTCGAGCTTTTTCGCAAACAGCGCATCATGGGCGTTGCCTGCGGCGTTGTGCTGCTTTACAGCGTCCGAAGCCGTGCCGGACGGGTCAAAGTCCATCCTCGGCAGCTGGCTGCTCGGCACCTTGCCGTCAGCGCCCAGACCTGCAATGCCGCCTGCCTTGCCCTTATCCTTCGCCGATACCGCGCCCAAGTCAGCAGCGGTCAGACCGCCGCTCTTGACGCTCTCCTTGACCTTCTCAGCCAGTTCGGTGGTCTTTACACGCTCACCGACCGCATTAGCGTTCTTTTTCAGCTCGGCGTCAATCGCGGCAAAGTTCTGGTTGAGCGCTTCAACATCGCCAAACTCCTCGTAGCCGGGTTTGTTCAGCTTATAATTCGGTGTTTGCTCCATCCGGCAGCACCTCCTCCTTAATTTCTCGCCAGGTGAGCTTTTTCAGCTCTCCCCATGTTAACTCCTTGATCTGCTCCCATGTGTTGTACAGCAGCGATGTTGTGCAGACCATATTCGCCGGCACAATATCAGCAAGCAGCTCCTCAACCGCCTGCTGATTGCGCTTGGCGGTCAGCGCGACTTTGACCGTCAGCGTGTACTTGCCGCCGCCCACCTCGAGCTTATACCCATCCTCGCCGCACAGGGTTGATAGCTGCTGCCGCAGGCGGCGCACCGAGAACGGCAGCTGCGCATTGATCTTGGCGAGCACCTTAAACCGGCGCTCGGCCAGCGTGTCCGTGTCCATCGGCGTAATACCGAAGATCTTCTCGTAACGCGCAATAGCAGTCTCACCGGCGGTACTGATAAACTGCGCATCGAGCACCGCATCAGCGGCATCACGCAGGCGGTCAATCTCCGGCTGCTCAGTGTCGCACAAAAGCGGGAACTCGTAGGTTTTCAGCAGGATCGGCGGCAGGTAGTCTTGCAGCTTCTTTCTCACGGTGCACCGCCAATCGTTTTCAGGCGCGGAATCTCGTCCGCAGCCAGTTCAATGTTCTTGGTATCGCCATTGACGGTCGTGCCGTCCACGTCGACCACACAATCCGCGGTCAGCAGGTGTGTTTCAATCTGCGAGATACGAACCACCGTTGTTTCGCTGTCTGCCCAGGCTTTGCACAGCTCATCGAGATACGCATTGGCGGCGCTGACAAGCTGCGACTTGCCGTTCTCCCAGTTCCAGCCTGCGGCAAAGGTGATGTTCGCCGCAACGGTGAGGTCGGCGTACTTCGCGCCGGTGACGGTCACGGTATGCCCGATCGGCGCGAGCCCCAGACCCTCGCCGTGATTCTGCTCGGGGTCGATGGCGGTCTGCACCTTGGAAATCAGTTCGCTGCTCGGCGCGGTGAAGTCGGACGCGATAATAGTCAGCTTGACCGTACCGCCGCCGTTCCACACCGGATAGACCTTAACGCCGCCCACGCCGGTAATCGCGTTGGTTTTGTCCTTGTAGTCGGCAACATTGCCGCCGAATGCTTCACCGTCGATACTGGCGTAATACTTCTCACGCAGGGTGTCGGTCGTGTCGCCGTCCTCAGCAGGAATGAGCACCGCCGCAATCTGGGCGGTTTCCAGACCGTTCACATTCTGAATCGGCAGCAGCAGACCAGAATATTTGTTGCCGACCGTGCCGAGCGTTTCGGCTTCCAGCTTGTAGTGACCTGCCGAGATTTTCTCGGTAACTACATAGTTGACCTCATCGCAGTTGAACCGCAGTCCGGCGCTGAGGTCGAGCGAGGACGGTGTGAACACACCCTCGATAACAGCAGCAGTTTCGCCTTGAATAGCTACGCCGCGCTCTTTGCAGCGCAGCATAAGGTACTGGAGCGACGCCGTATCAACAAATGTTTCGTCCATCACGACGTCCAGTTCCATGTAGCATTTGACCAGTTCTGCGGCTGCCGGTGCAAGTGCGTCATAGATGATACTGCCCTCTCGCTTGTCCACCGTATCCGGCACGCTCTCCAACATACGGTTCATAATGTAGTCAAACGTCATTTCGTCCGAGTATCGTCCGATCATGCCGCTTCACCTCCAAACTCAAATTCACTTTCCACGTCGCCCTCGGTCGTGGTTACGGTAAATTTCACAAGCAGGCCGCGCTTGCCCTTGGCAAACGAGAACTGCTCAACCGACAGCACCCGGTCATCCGCCATGAGCGCGTCCTCGATTGCCTTGGCGACCTTGGCTTGCAGATACGGCGTCATGGTCTGCCCAAGCAGGGCGTTCAGCTCGATGCCGTAGTTCCATGAATAGATGGCGTACTGAAACCGTTCGGTCTGCAACGCGAGGAAAATCGCCTGCTTCATGGCTTCCAGTCCGTCCAGCTTGCCGCCGGAGCACGGATAGCCGTCAAACCGCAGTGCATAGGTGCGCGAAGGCTGTGTTTCAATCTCGAAATCCTGCACGAGATCGTCATTATACTCTGTCGGCAGCATTACAGCGCCCCTTTCTTGTCGAATATCAGGTACTTTTGCCCGCCCTCATTGCGGAACAGGATGAGCACATCGCCCACCTTGAACGAGGATGCGCTCACGCCACTTTTCACGATAAAGAACTCCCTGGTGAGTACAAGTTTCTGGTCGATCTGCACACGGAACGGCGCGAGCGCAATCACCTTGCCGAAGCAGATTGTCATCGGCAAAGCGGCTTGACGCTCATTCGCGGCAATCTGCCGCATAGTTTCCATCAGATTAGGCACTGAACTCACCTCGAATTCCGCTCAAATACAGGTCCATCGTGTAAAGACCGTTGCTGAACGTGTGCTTTGCTTTCTCAATACACATATAGTTCTTGATATTGATATCACCAAGGCCCATACCGACGCAGACAGAAGTACCGGCACGCGCCCGAACATCACCGAACACCTTCTGCATGGTCAACTCACGGTGAATGGCGTTGTAATAGTTCATGAGCGCTTTCGCCTTGGTTTGCAGGTCAGCAGTATTCAAAGCGTTGTCCAGTTTTTCATAATACTGCAAAACGCCCCACTTGCCCTGACTTGCCGCGTTATTCATAACGTGAACTTCACGCACGCCGGTTTCGTCGTTATCCCACGCGAGTTTAATGCGGTCATAAACGTCTGTGTCGATGGACGAGGTGTAGCTATAACCCTGGGCGGTGTCCTCGTCGATGTAGAGCGGCAGGAGCAGGCTCTCGTAGGGCTTGAGGCATAACTTGCCGAAATCGTCGTAGAGCACATACACCTTGCCGGTATTGATGATTGTGAGGTCAGACGCATTGCCGAGCATATCAAAGAGCGTCCCCTCCTCGATACGCTGCGGAATCTTGTACTTGGTGTCTGCCACCGTGCCGACCTTGAGGCCGTAGTCCGCAGCCAGCATTTTCAGCACATCGGCGTAAGTCTTATTGACATACGAAATCGTGTCCTTGTTCTTGAAGTAGCGCAGCTGGTCATAGGCCGTAACCTTAATCAGCCGGTTATCCGAACGTGACTTCTTAAAGACGTATCCGTAAAAGACATTGGAGCCATTGAACCGGAACGACACCGGATTGCCCTCGTGAAAATTCAGCGTGTCGTCCTTGACCACCGTAAACGTCAGCGAGGACGCCGCGCCGCTGCGGGTGGTTTCCCACACGATGTCGCCCTCGATCATCGGCTGCTGAAGCTGACCGTTCCTGTTCTGGATGATCAGCTCGGCGCCCGGCATCTGGCAGGACGGCACATCCCGCAGGATCTCCTTGCGCGTGCCTGCCGCGCCGGTGACAGACTTAACGACAACGGTCGTGATGTCTTTCTTCTTCTCTTTCTCGGTGCTCGTGCCCGAAGACGTCGAGCCGGACGAACCGCCCGAGCCGCCGATGACAGCTTTGCCGTACTTCTTGCCCCAGCGGTTGCACTCGGCATTGCTGCTCATCAAAAGATCGAAATGGTACACGCCATTCTCAATCTGAATCATGCCGCCGCGATCATTGACGGTGTAGGTCACGCCGTCAAGCGCCGTACCGGTGCCTTGCACGGTGATTTTCGTCCCGAACGGTACAGACGGCGGCGCAGCACAGGTATGCTTGGACGGATCTAACTTGTTACCGAGTGCGTCAAGAAAACCGCCCTCCATGGCGTTATTCGCCGGATAGTACGCCGTAAATAGCGCCTTAACCGTATTTGTAGCAGTGCCAGACGATTTAGAGCCGGAATACTTGGCGAGCGTGTCACCCGAGGAAACGTAGTTCAGCGGATTGACGGACGAGCCGTTCTTGTGCATACCGAAATGCAGGTGACAGCCGGTTGAACTGCCGGTCGTACCAACAGCAGCAATCTTCTGTCCGGCGGTAACTTTCGCGCCCTGCTTGACGTAGAGCGCCGAAGCATGACCATAGAAGGACATCAGACCGCCGCCGTGGTCTATGCTGATGTAGTTACCATAACCTCCGTTCCAACCGGACTTCGTGACCGTGCCGGGGCCGAACGCGAGGGTTGGTGCGCCGCTTGCCGCTGCCAGGTCAACGCCGTCGTGGAACTCCTTGCCGTGGAACGGGCAGGTGCGGTTACCGTAGCCGCTCGAAATACGTGAGTAGGACGGACACGGCCAAACATATTTACCCATGTTATCCCCTCCTTAACCCGGCAGTTTCAGCACGGTTCCGGGATAAATCCACCAACCGTTACTGCTGCTCGATCTACCGTATTTTTTAGCTGCGGCTTCAATGGTAGCCTTATTCAGGCTGTAAATACTTGTCCACTTAGTACCGTTCCCCAGCTTCACGCGAGCAATGTCCCACAGCGTATCGCCGGACTTGACGGTGTACGTCTTGCCGGCCGGTGCGGTTGTGGTGTCGCGCTTCTGCGTGACGGTCGCTTTTTTAGTGCCGGAGCTGCTGCTCTCGCTCTTCTTGAACTCGATAGACTTGGTATGGTACGGCGCATATTGCAGCAATTCAATCTTCGCCATGACATCAACGCCGTAGCTGCCGGCATCCTCAGCAAGCTCATAGCTTTCAAGGGATACCGTCATCGGCTGTGCGCTCATCAGCTGTTCGCCGCTGTCGTCTATGCGGATAACCGAGAACTCAAACGGCTTGCAGGCGGTCTTGAGCGATTCCAGCTTGCTCATATAATACTGTGCAGGCTGATAACCGCTCGGGTAGCACGCAAACGGATACTCCCGATTCGGCAGCAGCGCCGAAAAGCTGATCTTGGACAGTCCCGGTGTTTTCAGGACGTTCACCTGCCCCTCGTTGATGAGGTTAATGGTCTTGTTCTGGTTCGCGATTTTGATTGTCAAAGCCGATGGCGTGACCGGAAGGCGCACACCGTCCATGTAAAACTCGTACATCAGATATGCACCCCCTCCGCACTGGTGACAAGCGCCTCGGTGACCTTGGCTTCCAATAGATTGACTACGCCGTCCAGATCCATCTCGTTCGAGATGTTGTTGTGGTTGACCATTTCCACCTTGATCTCGGCTGTCGTGTACTTGTTAATGACCTGCCGCTCCGCAATATCGCGCAGCAGCTTGATGTCGTCCGAGGATACGCTCACATCGTCCGCAATCTGGGCGGTGTTGTCCGCGATGTTGGACAGCAAACCCGTTGCCGGATCGTCCGGCAGGTCAAGACCCAGCTTTTCAGAGATGCTGTTCTGGAGGTTTGCGCCCCAGTTGTAACCGTTGGCGTAAGCCGTCGAATACTCGATCTTCTCCTTGTGCTTAACGTACTCCGTCCACCCGGACTGATCCTTGATCTTCTGGATTCTGTCGGTGTAGCTGTCGTAGAATGTGTCCAGACCGCTGGTGATATTGATCTTCACGCCCGGAATAAGATTGATGAGCTTCTCGATCGTTCTCACCATTCCGCGGATGACGCCGACAACATACTGGCTGAGCTGCAAAAACAAAATCTCGATCGATGCAATCGGGTGCTGGAACACGTTGCCGAGGAAGTTGATAAGATCGGCAATCACGTTGTAGACCGGCAGATAGAACATATTGTAGACGAACGCACCTGCCATCGCGAACAGGCCGCAGATCACGCCGACGGCGCTCGTCGTTTCGTTCTTTGCCCGGTTCGTGTAGTTGATGTACGCCGCGATCACGCCGATGAGAATGATGATCGAGCCGATAATCAGCACGATTGGGTTGAGCGACATCACCGCATTGAGCATTTTCTGCGCGGCTGTCAGCGCCTTCGTAGCCGCAGCGCAGATCTTTGTCCAGTTCGCCGCCACCGCAAACAGCGCAAAGGCTGCCGCAGCCGCAAGCACCAGCGGGCCGATGATCTCGATGTTATTCGCCACCCAGTTGATGGCTTCGAGCAGCGGCTGCAACGACATGACCGCCATGTTGCTCGCCTGTGTCCAGACGTCCGACCAGGTGAGCGGAATCTCGTTGAATTTCTGGTTGGTTTCCTCTGCCGAGGACAGCAGCGCGGACTTGACAACGCCCGCCGTCAGCTCGCCCTCCTGCGCCATGCTGCGGATCTCACCGACCGATACGCCGAGGTAGTCCGCAATCGACTGAATGATGGTCGGTGCCTGCTCGAATACCGAGTTCAGCTCCTCACCGCGCAGCACGCCGGAGCCCATGGCCTGCGTGATCTGCAGCATGGCAGCGGCCTGACCCTCTGCCGAGGTGCCGGCGATCTTGAACTGCTTGTTCAGCTGCTCGACAAACGCAATCGTTTCCTGGTTGCTGCTGAATGCGTCACCGGCAAGCAGGCCCATCTTCGCGACCGCATCCGCCGTGGCGTTGTACGCGCCGCGGGAACGCATAGCCGACTGATAGATCAGCTCCTGCAGGTCGGCGGTGCTTTGCAGACCGTCGTTCATCAGGTTCAGACGCGCCGTGGTCTGCGTCATTTCGTCCGACATACTCACGATACCGCTCACTAGCTTGGAGCCGAGGAACGCTGTACCCAGCTTTTTGAGCGATGCCGTCAAGTTCTCTGCTGGCGGCTGCGCCGAGGTCATGCCGCTCCGCAGCTCCTCGACTTCGCTCACGGTTCGGGTGAGCTCTTCGCGCACACCTGTCAATTCGCTGTTAAATTGTGCATACAGACCGGTCGGCGCCGCCTGTTCGGTCAGGTTCTGCATCCGCTCAAACCGGTCGTTGACCGCACTCAGGTTGGACGCGATACGGCTGAGTACATTGCTCATGCCGTCGCGCAGCTGGACGGTGTTGGATAGTGCCATAGAACTCACCTCCCTCGTTTCGTCTTATTCAGCGCCTTTTCCTCTTCCTCGCCGCGCACAATGCACGAAGCGGTGATAAAGGCTCTCTCTTCCGTCGGCAGGCTCAAAAATGCGGACGGCAGGATGTGAAGCTCCTGCAGGCAGAAATGTGCGACGGAAGCCTCGTCATCCCCGTCCCGAATCAGTTTTTTGCCTGTTCCACCAGATCGAGCTTGTCACCGAAGCCACAGATGTCGAACAGCTTTTCCGTATAGTTCGTATACTCGCCCGGCGTCAGCATGGCCGAGATCAGCTCCTCGGCGCACTTCACGCCGTAGCTGTCCTGCAGTTCTGCATCGTTGAGGTTCGGATAAACCGTGCAGGCGGCTGCCAGCTTGGCAAGGTACAGCACGTTGTCGAATTCCTGACGGAAGCTGCCGCGCTTGCCCGGCACCTGTACGCGGTACTGGCAGTCGCGGCGCAGTGTTTCGTCCTCGCGCGAGGAAATGCAGCGCACCTCCCACTCGAGTGGCTTGCCGTCCTCATCGGTGAAGCGGTCGGATACGACCAGCTTCACGTTTTCAACCCGCTTGGCGTTCTGCGCCAGAAATGCGGTAAGATTACCCATTGTACAAATTCCTCCTTATTCCATACCGGACAGTTCGGTAAACTCCTCGGGCATATCCCAGCCGTCGAACGTGCCGGAAAGCTCCTCGTCAAGCAGACTGTCGCCTGCGTCGAACTTCGCCAGAATCGAGCTGTCGATCAGGCAGCCGGTGTGCGTGATGGTCTGACGGCCAGCGGACGAGGACGGGTCCTCGTTGGACACCTGAATCTCAAACGGCGTCATCCTGCCGGTCTTGCAGTAGGTCAGGAACCAGCGGCGGAACACGCTCTGGTTAAAGTGCGCCGTGCCCTTCCACGAACCAGACCAGCCGGTCGGCTTCTTACCGATGCCGGTACGGCCGAGGATTTTCACGTCCTGCGAATTGACCTTCGCGGACGACTCAAAGCTGTACAGCTGCATCATATTGTAGCGGTTGCCGTCAATAGTGACGTAGCACTCGGCCATCGAGCCGGATACCGCATCATTTGCTTCCATAACAGGAGCGTTCAGCATGACTTTTCCCTCCTTTATTCAACGATTACCTTCATGTAAAGCTGTTCCATCGCGGAAACCGGCTGTACATGGTCCTCGACCGCAACGGACTTCTTCATGTCGCCCTGCGACACGGTGACGCTGCTGCTGTCAAAGTTCTCAATGGCGCGGATGGTCTGGAGCTGGTTGTGATGCGCTACAATGTCGCTCCACAGGCTCACGCGGCCGGAGGCGTCGTTCTGGACTTTGCCGAGGTACTTCGAGTTAAACAGCGATGCAATGTCATTCGCAATCTGGTCGAGCACGCGCATGACCTGATTGGACGAGAAATCCGCGCTCTTTTCGTCCGTGACGGACACAAAGGTGTTGATGTCGGTCAGCACGCGCGTCTGGTCGCCCACACGGTGGAACGTGAACTCACCGGCCTTGATCGCCTTTTCAAGCTGGGTCTGGGTGTAGTTCGTGTCGATGTCGTATTCACCGGTGTAGGTCGAGTTGGTCATCGAGCGGTTGACCGCGCACGCAGATTCCGCGCCGGTCGTCCAGTAGACCGCAGACGGGTCGTTTTCTGCGCCGACCAGACCGTTCTTGACGGAAATCACGCCCTCATAGTCCGCCGCCGGGTAGTTATGCAGCACGCACTGGAACTTCACGCCCTGCTCGTCACGCAGGCGGCGCGTCCAGTTGGCGAACAGACCCTTGACCGTGCTGTTCTTCGTGTCGCAGCCGACCGCGTTGAAGCTATACGGCTCGATCTTGTCGAGGAACGTCTGGTAAGCTGCATCCTGCACCGCGCCGGTCGTGCCGCCGGTGAGCAGCAGGCCCGCGTTCTCAGTCAGTGCCTCGCTGCCCTTCCAGTGCAGATAGTCGTTGTCGGAAAGGTCGGAAACTGCCTTAACTGCCTTCTGCGTGTCCACAAGGGTCGTGCCGATATAGGTCGAAACATCGTAGACCTCGTTCGTCGATACCGTGAAGCCCTCGTTCTGCTGAATCACGATCTTCAGTTCGTTGCCGATCTTGCCCGGATACTTCGCCTCTGCGTACTTGCAGGCTGCCTTTGCACCGCCGCTGTTCAGACGGAACAGGTGCAGCGTCTTGGCATTTGCGAAGATCTCGCGCAGCGGACGCAGCTCGTCCGCCGTGTAGGCGTAGCCGGTCAGCGCAAGTGAGCCCTTCTGGAACTCGCTGTTCTCGATGGTCACGACCTCGTTCTCCGGTCCCCAGTCGAGGGACAGCGGGAAAGCCGCCGTGCCGCGGTCGCCCAGGGTCGCAGACGCACGAGCCGCCGACACAAAGTTGATGTACGCACCGGGCAGAACCTTGTTCTGTACGGTATACATACCGCCGCCTAAAGCCATTTAATTCACCTTGCCTTTCATAAAGTTGTCAATGAGCGCGTCAACCTCGGAAAAGGTGTAGCGCCGGTTCTTGTCGAGCAGCACACCCAGCAGGTCGCGCCGCTCGCGGTATCTGTCGAAGGTCAGGAGCTGTGCGCCGGTAAACGCCGGTGCTCCTGCCTCGGTTTTGCGTTTGACTGCCATGTTAAGTCTCCGTTCCTACGGTGGTCTGCAAATTCTCCATCGGGATGTCCTCCGGGATTTCCCGAACGAACTGCCGGTAATCTACGAAGAAATGCAGCACCCCGTCTGTAATTTCCCACGAGAGATTGCTCCCGCGCAGGCTTTCCGTGCGCCGCAGCAGCAGCGTGAGTGTCTGTGCAACTTCCCGGCACTGCTCCTGCGGACGGCCGTCCGACGGGAAGAACCGCACGTCCATGTGCTGCACGATCTCATGCAGGCCGGACGGATACGGCGTGACGTCCGCACGAAGCTGCCGAATGGAGAAGCATGGCACAGAGAAGCCCTGCTCGATGCTCTCGGTGTAAATGTCGTACTGCTCCGGCGGAAACGCCGTGCGCAGACGGTCTACAATTTCCTGTACGGTGTTTATCATTTGCCCTCCATCATGCGGCTGAGGAATTCCTCGCTCTTGGTCTTGATAAAGTCCGGCGCGGCGCGTTGCAGGTCGAACAGGCTGTCGCGCAGCATATGCTTGCCTTCAACGAAACCGTGCGTCACGCCCTTGTGGACGATACGGTGTCCGTTCTCCACATAGGGCGCGTAAAAGACGTTATTATAAATCTCCGCACAGTAATGTTTCCCGCTGCGCCGCGCATGAGTAATAAACCAATTACGTTTCAGGTGCTCGGTTTTATACGGCGTGACCTTTTTGACGTTTTTCAGCAGACCGTTCATCATCTCGTCCAGCAGTCCGGTGTAGAAAGCGTCCATCTCCGGTTCACTGGCGGCGGCCTTAATGCGTTCGTTTAAGTCGCGCAGCTCGTGAAAATCACAGCTTCCCCAGCTTGCCATTACGCTCGCTCCTCTCGGACGGCGGAAAGCTGCTGATGGGTCGGATAGACCGCGCTTTCGCCGCTGTATTTCAGCCAATAGGTAACGCCGTACTGCTGAACCGCAAGGCGGCAGCCTGCCGGAACAGCCAGATCAGGCGCACAGTAGATCGTCGCCTGATAGCTGATCTGACCGCTGTTCGCGTCGGTCCTGCTGTCCGGTGTGCCCGAAAACGACAGTGCACACGGGATATTCTCGTGCAGCACCGCGTCCGGTGTAACAACGGTTTCGCCGCCCACTTCCTGTTTGCTGGTGCCGGTGACGGTCATCACGCCGTCATAGGTCTGCTCGAGCAGCGCACGCTCCAGCTCCGGATTGCCGAGCATACTACCACCTCATCTTTCGATAGGCGTTCAGCTGTGCTTTCCAGTCGGTGAAGAAGTCGCCCGAGCCTGCCAGCGCCGCCAGCTGCTCCGCCGCCGTTGCAAAGGAAAAGGACGTATCCCCTCTGGACACGCCCTTTGCGGCAGGCTGCATATTCTCGTTCTGGAGCTGAACGCTGTTTACCAGGCCGCGCACCATCAGCGCTGCGGTGTTCGTCAGGCCGTCCGGCGCCTCGGTCAGATTGCAGTAGTTACAGATCTGCTCGAGCACCAGATCGCAGGCGAACTCAAGCGTTTCCTGCGGCAGGTTCGGCAGCAGGCTTTGCGCCCGCAGCATCAGCGTTTCCCTTGTCATTTCTGCGCTTCCCCCTCGGTTTGTCCTCGGTCGGCTCGGTTTCCTCCTCGGCGGTCACGTTTTCCACGGTAAAGCCCGCACGGCCGGAGAACCAGCTTGCAAGCCACTCGTTATCCGTCTGCGCCTCACCGTTTACGAACTGCACGCCGCCGATCTTGCGGTCGTACTCCTCGCTCGGTGCCTTGATCTTGTACATGACAGTTCCCTCACTTTACCTTGAAGTTACGCAGCACGCCGGCAGCGCGGGACTTCTTGAGCACGGTTGCCGCTACCATCTCGACATCACCGGCCTTGACCGGGCCTGCGGTAGAGAAATCCGGCAGCGTGGTCGAGATCACCTTGCCGCCCATCGGAGATACGGCGTGGAAACCGTCCAGACCCAGACGGACAGCGTACAGGTCGGTCAGACCGGTAACGGTGGTCTTGGACGAGGACGCGCCGTATTCACGCGACGTGATCGGCACGACCGGCTTTTCCTTCTTCTCGGCGGTGTCGTAGTAATACTGCATATCCATGAACGGAATGCCGTTGTAACCGCTCATCTGACGGCCGAAAGCGTCCTCGGAGTGGGTCAGATAACCGGCACGGCGGGCGCAGGAGCGGATCTTGGTCAGCAGCGCCGCATTGCCGATGAGCATGGTCGGCACGCCGTCCAGCTCGGAGAGGAACTCGTCGAGCATATCGAGCACGGTCTTGTAGTTGGTGTCGATCGCCGCCGAGGTGGACAGGTCGATCGCCTTGGATGCATCCGCGTTGATCTCGGTGGAAGTGCCGACAAGCAGCGTGTCCAGACCATCAAAGCCCTTGGTGCCCTTGTCGCCGTTGATGGCGGTGTAGTGGAACAGGTTGGTGGTCGCCTTGATGTGCTCCTCGAGCTGGAACTGCACCTCGTTGATCTGACCGTTTGCGGTATTCGCGAGAACGCGGTCGATCTTGAACGTACCGCCGAAGATCTTGAGGTCAACCGACTTGGTTTCGCGGTCTGCAACGGTCTCGGTGTAGTCGGCGTTGATGTCGCGGAAGTCCGCGCCTGCCGGGGTCTTAAGCTGGGTGTAGCCATAGGTCAGGGTAGAGCCGCCCGTGCCGGGGGAAACCGAGTTGTCAAACGTCAGTGCATTCAGCAGCATGGAGCCGCGGCGGAACTGGTCAATAACCTGCTGGTCCACATGGTTTGCCATGCCGACCTTTGCCTGTGCGAGAGTGATAGGCATTTTTCATCTTCCTTTCTTTATCCGTTGGTGTTGTATACTTCTGCGAGAGCGGAACCGAGGTCGTTTACCGTGTTCGGCTTGCCGCCGGACTGCGGGTCATAGCCGCCGTTCGGGTTTCCACCCTTGTCGCCCTGCTTGCCGGACTGACCTGCGCCGTCCTCCTCGAACAGCCATGCCTTGTCCTTTTTCAGACTTTCGACCTGCGCGTCAAGGCCGGTGATCTTGCCGTCCGTGCCGATCTTGATGTCGTCCATCGAGAGCGCCGCGCGGGTCAGCTGCGGATCGCGTGCATGGGCACGGGTCAGCGCCAGGTCGATCGCCGCATCACGACGAATATTCGCGGTATCGGTGTCGTACTTGGTCTGGAGGGTCTTGAGGTCGTCCTCCAGCTTCTTCGGGTCCTTGCCGTCCCACGCCTTGGCGGCGGCACGCAGGTCCTTGATGGTGTTGTTCGCCGTGGTCAGCTCCTGCGCCTTGGTGTCCAGGTCTGCCCTGGGAACGTAAGCGCCGCCGGCGGCGTTGACGACCTCAAACTTTGCGTCCTTTGCGGCCTGCTGGAACTGCTCCCAGGTCAGTGCGCCCTTTTCAAAAAGGGATTTGAGAAATTCCATTGTTTTTTGCTCCTTTCATCGAAAAATGGGTATGAAAAAACCACCTTGGATTGAATCCTTGGTGGTTCGTTCTTAGATTGTACGACAAAGGCGCCCCTTGCGGAGCGCCCCTATCGGGATTTCTGGTATTTTGGTGGGTGTGCCCTTTCCCACATTTCTTTTGACCCAGAGGGTGCGTAGCAGCACAATCTCTACTTCAAAATACCGTTTATCTGTATGATTATTATAACAGATTTATTCCTTGCTGTAAAGAACCTCGCTTTTGTTTATGAGTTTCTTCAAATTCTTTTCTCTGATGCGATAGAACGTCATGATAGAGTTTTTCCGTCCTGTATCATCAATATCCAGCGCAAGCCGTACAACAACATTCAAATTGGTGTCCGGCAAGCCCTTTACCATGAAAACCGTTCCGTCATGCTTACCGTCAACAAGAACGGTATCCGGCTCAAGTGCCGCAGCGGCTCCGTATTTCTCGAACAGCTCCACATCTTCCGGGTGGCGTTCTCGAATATGCTCCAGACGCTCGTCCATAATAATCAGCTCATCTGTTTGCAGCTTTCCAAAACGCTTTTCCAGATACTCGGTTTTCAGTTTTCCCAACGTCCGATAAATCGGTTGCTCATTCTGCACAGCCGTGTCCCCATTCTCCGCTATCTTAGATTTTATTATAGCAGATTTTGTCGGCTGCGCAACTGGTTCGGACGTTTTCGCGTCCCCATCCACATACTTCTTCCGCCATTCCTCATACGTCAGCTTCTTCTCGACATACTCGGTCTTGCCGGTCGCGGGATTTCTGGCGGCACGCTTATTGCCGATCTCGAACGCCGTCACCGGAACGGTGGTACACCGGCAGCGCGGATGCAACGGTGGATAGTTAATGCCGGTTTCATGCTCCGCAAGCGGAAACTCGCGCTGATCCAGAGCGCTGCACACTGCGCAGGTCTTGAGGTCGAGCGCTGCCTCGAACCGATAGGACTGGACACCTGTTTCCCGGTATCCCTGTTCGGCAGCTTCAGCCGCCATATGGGCGCTCTCGGTATGGATGAGCGTTGCCGCCCTGCTCTCGGACACGCCCATGCGCTGGGCGAACTCTTTCGTCATGCGGTCGAGCGAATCGCCGCGGACAAAGCCGCGCGAGAGCGTCTGCATCAGCTCACGGGTCAGCTTGTCCTTGTCCGCCCAGATGCGTGAGGAAAACTCGCTGCCGAGCCACGGCGTAGCGAGTATCTTCTCGACCGTCTGTGGGTCAATGCGAGCGAATGTGCTTGCAACATTCATCTGCTGACTGACGGCGTACACCGTGCGGTAGTAGGTGTCGGTGTAACGCTCCTGCAAATGGTCACGCAGCACATCGCGCTGAGAGCTGAACAGCTCCATCATCCGCAGTTCGACTTGCGTCTGCAACGCCTGCAAACGTGAGATGCGCGACCGGAGATAAACCTCCTCCAATTCCTTGTCAAAGCCGCCGGCAAGCGCCTTCGCGCGGAACTCGTCCAGCGACATCCGGAAGTCCTCCAGCTCTGCATCCCGCAGCAGCCTGCGTGCATCTGCCATGCTGACGCTCTCGTTCTCGGCGTATCTGGCGTAGAAGATCGAGATTTCCTTGTCCAGTTCGTGCAGAATGCGCTCGTATTCCCGATGGAACCGCAGACACAGATCATCGTCCTCACGTTTCTGCTTCTCGGCGAGCTCGATGGCACGTTTGCGCCAGTACGCGCCGTTCAGCTTATCCGCTGCTGCCATCGCCTACACCGTCCTTTGGTGGAAACTGAAACTGCGGCTGCTTCTCGGCTGCTGCCTGCTGTTCCTTTTCCATCTGCTTCTGCTCGCTCTCGGCATCGTCTACCCACGGATGGTTTGCGAGTATCGTTCTGTCCGAGATAATGCCGACCGACTGCTGCGCGATCTGCGCGGTTTCGAGGTCGTTCTGCACCATGTTGCGCGTCCATGTCTGGAGAATACGTTTCGGCTGTGCGATACCCTCCAGACGGCAGATAGCGCGTACCAGCTCAGCAAAACCGCTGCGGAACTGCGTTTCCAGCATCACGGCCTTGAGCTCCAGCAGACTGTACAGGTACTTGAGCGCCACGCCGGATGAGTTGCCGAAATTCTCAGGGTTCGGGTCAACGCCCATGCCGGAAACGAAAATCTGACGGCGCGTTCTCTCGAGAAAGGCGTTGCGCGCCTCAAACGGGATTTCCGCGCGGATGGTATCCACACCGCCGTCTCCCTCGACCTTGATGAGCTTGCTCTTTTTGAGGTCACTCATGAACTCGGTCTTGTCCGTGCCGCCGTAGTTCTTGATGACGAAGATGACCTCCTGCACGTCCTCCATATCGTTGGCGAAGCCGGAAACCACCTTGTCGTAGGCGTCGATCAGGTCGCGGTACAGCGGCAGGTCGCCCCGCCGGTCGGCGTTGTTGTAGAACGGGATGAACGGCACCGCGCCGAGGCCGTGCCGCAGCTCCCGCCCGACTTCCGGATATTCGAAGTAGGTGTAGTTGCCGGACACGCCGTTCTGACGGTAGAACCGGCAGGTCGTGTCATCCCAGTATTCGCACACCTGCACGGTCTGACCGCTCTGCGGGTCGAGCATGGTGTAGCAGCGCAGCACGCCGACGAGATCGCTCTCCAGTGTACCGGAGAACACCGGCACGATCTGTTCCGGGTCTACGGTGTGGTAGCGGAACCTGCCGTCTGTGCCGCGCCAGTAATGCAGCCATCCAACCGAGGTGTTGCTCGCGTCAATGCCGAGCTGCATGGCCGTTGCGGTGTACTGATCTCCGAGGATCTCTGCGATCCGCTCGTTGGCGGTCTTGTTCCCCACATCGAACACCGGCGGGTAGCTCAGCGCGTAGGAAACCTTCTGCGTCACGAGCAGATTATGCCACGAGTGCGAAATGCGGTTGTCCGCGAGGTGCAGCGGATTGCCGAGTGCCTGTTCGGTCTCTGCCTGCCGCTGCAAAACGCTGTTGTCCTGCTTGATGCGGTTGACATTGCTGTAATAGCGTCGCGCCTCGTCCGCCTCGCGGATGAACTGCCCGTGCCCCTGCAAAAGCCGCTGAATCGTGCGGCTGTTCACTTTCACCATACGCTGACCCCTCCTTTCCTGGTAAACTGCTCCGCAACGCCGGTTGTCGCGTCGGGAGCGTCATCGTGGGCGTTCTTGCCCTCTTTCTGGTAATGTAACATTGCTTTTGCGTACTCCGGCCAGCGGTCGCGCCAGTTTACGGGGTAGTAAATGTGATCCTGCACCCACGTTGAGTTCGTGAGGATACGCGCGATCTTGTTCTCGCTCTGGTGGAACCACTCCACACGGCAGCGGTTGGAGCCGAGCCGCCGAAGCTGCTCCTGCACGTTGCGGGCAAAGCCGCGGCCGCCGTTGTTGCTCTCGATTTTCGCGAGGTTTACGCCGTGCGCCAGCAGCCGCCGTGCGGTTTCCGGCTCGGTGATCTCCATCGGGTCCTTGGTGTAGTAGATGTCGAGCACATAGGCTTCGTGCGCGTACTCACCGTAGATGATGCTGCACAAATAGTCCGCGCCGGTGTCCGCCGTGTCGGTATAGCTGCGGATATGCGTGAACAGCGGCCTGCCGTTGGCATCGCGCGGAATGTCCGTGTAGGTCTTGAAGCTGCTGTACAGGCGGCCTTTAAGGTCGATCGGCTGCTGCTGATAGTTCGCGGAGGCGATTTCCTCGCTCATCGTGCGAACCTTGTCCTCATAGTCCTCGCGGGTGAGAACCGCGTCGCACAGCATCGTACCGTCGTCCTGCAAGGCTTTCATCGTGATGAGCTCCGCGTCCGGCCAGTGCTCCAGTGCACGTCCTGCGAGGTCGCCGGTCGCCCAGCGCGTCATGATGATAACGATCTTGTAGCCGGTTTCGGTTCGGGACAGCATCGTGTCCGTGAACCACTGCCACTGCTTGTCGAGGGCGGTCTCGTTGAACGCCTCCTCGGCTTTCTTGATGAGGTCGTCGAGAATCAGCTTGCGCGCGCCGAAGCCGGTCGCCGTGCCGCCCGGAGAGGTTGCGAGGTAGCTTGCGTACTGCCCTTCGAGCGTCCACTTGCCCGCAGCGGCTTCGCCGTACTTGATGCGTGTCGCCGGAAAAATGTCCGAGAACACAATGCGGTTCGGGTCGAACCGTTCCTCCGCAATGCCGTCACGGACTGCCCGTGCGAACGTCGTGGACAGCGTTTCGTTGTAGCTTCCGGTCATGATCTGCTCGGACGGGTCGCGCCCAAACAGCCACTGGCTCAGCAGCACCGCCGTGCGGCTCTTGCCGTGGCGCGGCGGCATATTGACCACCAGCACCTTGCGGTCGCTCTCACAGAACGCCTGTAAGCGCCGACACAGCGTCTTGAGGTACGGCCGGTCCTCGCGGTAGAAGTCCGGCGCCATCAGCTTGCAGAACGACCAGAAATCACGCCGGGCAAGCTCAAGGCGAGCCGCCCTGCGGATGCGAGGGTCAACCATCGTCAGCCAGCTTCCGCAGCTCCTCGGTGGTCAGACCGGCAAGCGGGTTTTCCACCTCGAGAGTGCCGGAGTGCTCGATTTTCTGCACAAATGCGCCTGCCGCTTTCGCTCGCAGCTCCGAGGCTTTAAGGCGGTCCTTGGTTTCCTCGCCCTTGTCACGCATGACGTTCGTCCAGAATGCGTTGATCTCCTCCATGTCGGCAATTCGCGGCGTTTCAAGGATTTTATCCCGCTCCGCAATGTAAACAGCAAGTTTCCGCAGGTTTTCACTGCCGATGGACTGAAATCCGTTGTCATCCCTCGCCTTGTATCCGGCAAGCCGCGCCGCTTCTGCCGCCGTCTTGCCCTGCTTGTAATAATCCACCCAAGCCTGCTGCTTGGCTGTCAGTTTGCTCACGTGCTCACCGTCCTTTCTGAAAATGGGTAAAAGAAAACCGCCTACACAGTAGGTGGTCAAACTATTTTTCTACCAGAATTTTCTCTTTTTAGTTCTTCCGCATTTGCTACAAGAAAAGTGAATTACAATCACCTTATATCCCCAATAATCGAAATAATGTGTTCGATTTATTTCTTCCCAAATATGATCACACATACGCTTCTCCTTGCCTTTGCCCTAATGTAATGTTATAATATTGTTTAATCATCATAGAAAGAGGTGTATTTATGGCAAAGAAACATGTGTTTGTGTCTTTCGACTACACTAATGACAAGTTGTACAAATTCCTCTTGAACGCTTGGGATGCAAACAAAAATATGGATTTTGTGTTTAACGATTTTTCATCTGACGAAATCCAGACCAATTCTGTATCGGTTGTAAAGACAAATCTTACAAAAAAGATTAACGCAGCCACTTATACCTTAGTTATTGTGGGAGCGGAATCTACTAAACAGCATCCTGATCACGAACTTATTGGTTTTAATAATTGGCAAAGTTTCGAAGTTCAACGAAGTGCCGACGCAGGAAACAAAATTGTTGTGGTAAAGATAGATTCGTCGTATGATGCTCCTATTGAATGCTATGGCATTGGAGCACAATGGGTTAACGGTTTTACTCAGGACGGCATCATTAATGCTCTAAACAACGCTTAATGGAACACCTTGATATTCTTTACGATCATTACAAAGACACCGTTGTACTTATGAAGGACGCTCAGCGCGACCGAGATCGTTTTTTTGTGATAATGTGTATTTTGCTAGCTCTTTTGTTCGTGTTCAACCTTGATCCATTGAGCACATTATCAACCATCCAGCAGATTGCAAAGAACCAATGGGGCGTTGTATCAATTCCGGAAACAAATGTAATACGTTCTTTACTATGGGGATTACTTTTGTACTACACAATCCGGTATATTCAGCGCAATATTTATTCTGAACGATTAACCAACTATATCCATACCATAGAAGAAAACTTTCAGCTAAACGGTGACTTGCCAATTTGCAGAGAAGGTGGAAATTATCTGCAAGAATATCCCCCAGTTCTTAATTTGATTCATTATATTTACACAATCATATTTCCAGTTTTATATTTATGCTTAATTATAATTGTGTTTATTAACGAATTTCAAAATGGCAATCCTCCTATCAACGGAATTATTGCGGCACTGGACTTTATCCTTGTGGTTTTTTACATGGTCTTTTTATATCGCCAAAAACTTTTCGCAATCATTCATCGTATAAAATCCGTCTTCCATAGAAGAGTCGAGTAATATCGGCTCTTTTTATTTTCCACGAAAAAGCACCCTTGTTTCCAAGAGTGCCTTTCCGGAGGTGTTCCAATGCTATGAAGCAGGAGAAACGCGGGGCCTTGGTTTCATTCCCGCTGAACTTCATGATACCAGTATAGCACTGAACAATATGAATTAACATGTCCTCTTTGCAATCAGCGGTTCGACCGCCTGCAATGCCTGTCTGTGCATCTTCATTGTCCATCGCCACGAATAATTCAGGTCAACCGCGATTTTCTCCCACTTCTCAAAGTTTAAGTACCGCTTTGTGAGAAGTGTCCGCAGGGTCGTGTCCGGCACCTGCGCGATAACCGCCGCGATCTCCTGCTTGATGCCTACCAGCTTGTCGATCTGTGCGTCCACCTGTGCGGCAAAGTCAGCGTAGCGGCTCAGGCCGCCGTCTGAGGCACCGCCGCCGCCCGGTGCACCGCTCACCGATGCCACGCCGGATACGCAGCGGTCATATGCCCGGCGCTTGGCACTCTCCAAAGCCGTAATCTCGCGGTCGAGTGCCCACCCGCGGTTCAGCCAATCTTTTGTTGTCATGTAGTCCTCTCCCCATCCGTAATGCCGTAGCGCCACGCAAGATAGCGCCGAACCTTGTCGCTGTATTTAGTCATGCGACGTCACCGTAACCGGAATGATCATCTCCGGCAGGAAATTCACCTCGTAGTGGAACTTGTCCACGTAAGCGCCGCTGACGTCCTCCACAACGTAGATCGTCCAGTCGTTGAGGTACACAAGGTGTTTCTTGTAAACGCCCTGCCCGGTCTCGACAGTCACCTCCAGCTCGTTCTCGCTGTTGTTCGAGATGGCGAAGTTGCCGATCAGCTCAAACACCGGCTTGTCCGTACGCGCGTTGATGACTTCCAGACGGCGCGTGACGTTGAAATTGTCCGCCTCCTTCGAGATGTTGTACGCAACGCGCTCGCTCTCCCTGCAGGCCGACAGACTACACATCATAGCACCGCAGAGCAGTGCCGCCATGATTTTCTTTTTCATTTTTGTTCCTCCAAATATTTTCTCATAATTTGAACCGCTACGCGGCAGGCTTCGTCGCAGGCGGCTACCATCTTTTCACGGCCGTGCAGCTCGCCATAGTATTTGATCTCGCCTAACGCCTCGGCCGAGGTATCCGGGTCGAGGATGCGGATTGCCTGG
>OKSH01001454.1_pt1 | contig 20833 bp, 16 predicted proteins | sample 1601231 | NCBI WGS metagenome assembly OKSH01 (sample SAMEA3541596, study PRJEB24748) | human gut metagenome | biome: human gut; feature: human-associated habitat; material: faeces | place: China | collected 2012
GCTAATCAATTAATGGTTAGCCTCCTACTCGATTGTGTACTAGGCAGGGTTGTAAAAGGTAAATACAAAAAGGTCGACTTGGTAAAATTACTATCCTGAGGAGAATGATATATTTTACCAACAGTGAATAGACAGAAAGCCGATATAATAAATATTTTTCATATAGGTTTTTTAGAAAACTATAAATGTGAAAACGATTAAAAAGCAATAAAAGATATGGATTCTTTGCTTTTGCTGTGCTATATTTACAATATATAATAGTGCAAAATACAATATAAGATGGTAAACGCGTGAAAATCCTATATTTTAAAGAAGTGGCAGACATTAGGAGAAAATTATACGAAAAGACCAGCACATCTTTAGGGTTGGGAGAGACGAAGCACAACCACTTTTCTTGTTTAAAATGGAGGAGGGGCAGTTATGTTCAAAAACGGGAAAAATATTTTATATTTATGTGTCTTTTCTTCGTTTCTGTCCGGATGTGTCGGTAATGCGGAATCTTCAAAAACAGAAAAAACAGACATAGAAACATCTGTAGCTGAATTTTACAAGACAGATTATGATTTTGAAGAAAGTTATATAAGATATGATGAACAGGGAAATGAATATGCACAAATGTATGTAAAAGGAACCGTTATCCGCAATCCTTTTCAGATACATATGAAATACTTAAATCCTAATTCTAAAATATTAGAAATGTATATGTATGGAGATGAAGCACATCCTGATAGGATTGCGCTCACGAATGATAGTGATGAATGGAAGAAAATAAATAGCGGTGTATACGCTCATGAATATGGTTACAGCCGTGTATTAAAATTTGAAAAGGACAGAGAAGAATCTATAAATGATAAAAAAACGCTTGTCTATACCACAAGCTACGTTGAAGACATGGGTAAAACATACCGCATGGATCAGGAAATCCCCTATACTATTTATCAGGAATATTATATGGATAAAGAAACTTTGCAGCTAGTCCGTATCATCACAGATACTACGGATGCACGTATCAAAAAAGAGATTGCGCAGATGTCTCAGATGGATAGTATTTCTGTTGAAGAGGCCGCTGAAAAGGTTGCAAATGATAAAAATATTAAAAATGCATCGTATAATAAAGAAATTTTGGATATCTATAATTATGGCAATGCAGCGAATCTATCTATACCAAATGTTCAATAAAAGTTATATAAAATGAAGGCTATCACATGAGGCCTCAAATTTTTAACTCTCATACATTGAATAAAATGTCAAAAGGAAGTGAGCTGATTAAATGTTCAGGGACAAAAAATCTTTAATATGCCGAATAATGTATGATATTTTTTTCTTGATCCCTGCATTTGTGGGAATTATAGGAATATATAATAAAAAATATGAGTATAGTGCTATTTGCTATCAGATTGCTATAACTATTTACGGTGTATTAGCAGTTTATCATACATTTAAAAGTATTTATTTGCTGTCAAGGAATGAGAAAACAGAAAAATTTCATAGTTCACTTATACGGCTTGGTTTCTGTCTTGTTTTTTTCGTTGATGCAGTCTTACATATATTGCTTCAGTATTAATAAGGTATACATATGAATAGAAAAAGAATGAAAAGGTTGCTGACAAATTTGCCGGCAGCCTTTTGCTGTGCCTATAGAAGAACTTTTTATGGTAATAGAAGAGTAATCAAAAACACGGGATAAAAAAGAAAATGCAGCAAAAAGCCTTTAAAATCAAAGAAAATTAGGCTTTTTGCTGCAAAAACTCTAAGCAGATAACGGGAATCGAACCCGCCTCTCCAGCTTGGGAAGCTAGCGTTCTACCGATGAACTATATCTGCATACATGTATTATATAACTGAGGAAATTAAAATATCCCAAACGTGCACCAGCCTGCGCGTGTTCCTCCGGGATATTCATATGTGTGAACCGAGACACCGCAGATACGGGTGTAACCGCACTCCTCCCGGAACTGATGCGTTGAAGATATTATAATCCAAAATATTTTTATTTGCAAGAGGATTTTTGAACTGTTATGGCTTATATAACGAAAAAGCATAGCAGAGAGCCTTATTATGCCTTGAAATATAAGCGAAAAAGGATTATCATAATTAAAATACTATAATGCGATAACATACGACAACTGTACGACAGGAGGAGAATCTCATGAACTATAAAATTGCATTGATCCCGGGTGACGGAATTGGACCGGAAATTGTGGCAGAGGCTAAAAAAGTGCTGGATAAGGTCTGTGAAGTATATGGACACAGTTTTTCCTATGAGGAGGTACTGCTTGGGGGAGCTTCCATTGATGTGCACGGTGTGCCGCTGACTGAGGAAGCGATTAAGTCTGCCAAAGCTTCCGACGCGGTGCTGATGGGGTCCATCGGAGGGGATGCCAAGACATCACCCTGGTATCAGCTGGAGCCGTCAAAACGTCCCGAAGCAGGACTCTTAGCTATCAGAAAAGCGCTGAATCTGTTTGCAAACCTGCGCCCTGCTTATCTGTACGAGGAACTGAAAGGTGCCTGCCCCCTGAAAGAGGAAGTGATCGGTGATGGATTTGACATGATCATTGTCAGGGAGCTGACCGGCGGCCTGTATTTCGGTGAGAGGAAGACAGTAGAGGAAAACGGTGTGACAACAGCCGTAGACACTCTTACATATAATGAAAATGAGATCCGCAGGATTGCTGTCAAAGCATTTGATATTGCCATGAAGAGAAACAAAAAAGTCACAAGTGTGGACAAAGCCAATGTACTGGATTCCTCCAGACTCTGGAGAAAAGTGGTGGAAGAGGTGGCAAAGGATTATCCTGAGGTGACACTGGAACATATGCTTGTGGATAATTGTGCCATGCAGCTTGTGCATAATCCGGGTCAGTTCGATGTTATCCTCACAGAGAACATGTTCGGCGATATTTTGTCTGATGAGGCAAGCATGGTGACAGGCTCCATCGGAATGCTTTCATCTGCCAGCTTAAATGAGACAAAATTCGGTCTTTACGAGCCGAGCCACGGTTCTGCACCTGACATTGCAGGAAAAGGGATCGCCAATCCTCTGGCGACCATACTGTCTGCAGCCATGATGCTGCGCTACTCCCTGGATCTGGACAAAGAGGCGGATGCTGTGGAGGCAGCCGTGCAGAAGGTCCTTACAGAGGGATTCCGCACAGTGGACATCATGGCGGATGGTATGAAACAGGTGGGGACGATCGAGATGGGAGATCTGATCGCAGAGCGGATCTGAGAGCTGAACGAGAGTAACAGTTAAGCATCCGCTTATAATGGTGAAAATACAGAACAGTTACAAATAAGATCAAAAACGGACAATGGAATTCAGACAATAGAAAACAGACAACAGAAAGGATTATGAAAGATATGAGAAGTGATGCAGTAAAAACAGGTATGCAGCAGGCACCGCACCGTTCCCTGTTCAATGCTTTGGGAATGACAAAAGAGGAACTGGAAAGGCCGCTGGTAGGTATTGTCAGCTCCTATAATGAGATTGTGCCGGGCCACATGAACCTGGATAAGATCGTGGATGCTGTAAAATTAGGTGTTGCCATGGCCGGCGGAACACCGATCATGTTCCCGGCTATTGCTGTCTGCGACGGTATTGCCATGGGACATACAGGAATGAAATATTCCCTGGTGACAAGAGATCTGATCGCGGATTCCACAGAGGCTATGGCTATGGCCCATCAGTTTGACGCTCTGGTCATGGTACCGAACTGTGACAAGAACGTACCGGGACTCCTTATGGCAGCAGCCAGGATCAATGTCCCCACCGTATTTGTAAGCGGCGGTCCTATGCTGGCAGGCCGTGTACATGGCCAGAAGAGAAGCCTTTCTTCCATGTTTGAGGCTGTAGGTTCCTATAGTGCCGGAACCATGACCGCAGAGGAAGTGGAAGAATTTGAAAATAAAGTCTGCCCAACCTGCGGCTCCTGCTCCGGTATGTACACTGCCAACAGCATGAACTGTCTTACAGAAGTGCTGGGTATGGGATTAAAAGGAAATGGAACCATCCCTGCTGTTTATTCCGAGAGGATCAAACTGGCAAAACACGCAGGTATGCAGGTAATGGAGATGTACAGACAGAATATCCGTCCGAGGGACATCATGACAAAAGACGCGATCATGAATGCCCTGACGGTTGATATGGCACTTGGATGTTCTACCAACAGTATGCTGCATCTGCCGGCAATTGCCCATGAAATCGGATGGGACTTTGACATTACCTTTGCAAATGAAGTGAGCGCAAAGACACCGAATCTCTGCCATCTGGCACCGGCAGGTCCGACTTACATTGAAGATTTGAATGAGGCCGGCGGTGTGTATGCAGTGATGAATGAGCTTACCAAAAAAGATTTGCTGAATCTGGACTGTATGACAGTGACAGGAAAGACTGTGGGCGAAAATATTAAAAACTGTGAGAACAGGAATCCAGAGGTTATCCGCCCGGTTGAAAATCCTTACAGCCAGACCGGAGGCCTTGCGGTACTCACCGGCAATCTGGCACCGGACGGCGGTGTGGTAAAACGTTCCGCAGTCTGTGAGGAGATGATGGTGCATGAAGGCCCTGCAAAGGTGTTTGAGTGTGAGGAAGATGCCATTGACGCCATCAAAGGCGGTAAGATCGTGTCAGGAGATGTAGTGGTGATCCGTTATGAGGGACCAAAAGGCGGTCCGGGAATGAGAGAGATGCTGAATCCAACCTCTGCAATTGCAGGTATGGGGCTTGGTTCCAGCGTGGCTCTGATCACAGACGGACGTTTCTCCGGCGCATCCCGCGGAGCTTCCATTGGACATATTTCTCCGGAGGCAGCCGTAGGCGGTCCCATCGCCCTTGTGGAGGAGGGAGATATCATCCGCATCAATATTCCGGAAAACAAGCTGGAGCTGGCTGTTTCAGAAGAGGAAATGGCAAGGAGAAAGGCTGCATGGCAGCCAAGAGAGCCTAAAGTAAATACGGGATATCTGGCACGCTATGCGGCTATGGTGACCAGCGGAAACAGAGGAGCTGTTCTGGAAATCCAGAAATAAAAATAAAAAAGAAAAGATAACGGTTGGGAGGATTTCAATATGCAGTTGACAGGAGCAGAAATAGTAATCGAATGTTTAAAAGAGCAGGGTGTAGATACCGTATTTGGTTATCCGGGCGGAACCATTCTGAACATTTATGACGAGTTATATAAACACAGTGATGAGATCCATCACGTACTGACTTCCCATGAGCAGGGCGCAGCCCACGCAGCGGACGGCTATGCCCGTTCTACAGGAAAAGTGGGTGTATGCTTTGCGACCAGCGGCCCTGGCGCCACTAATCTGGTGACAGGTATTGCCACAGCCCATATGGACTCTGTTCCTGTGGTTGCCATTACCTGTAATGTCGGCGTTCCCCTTCTGGGAAAAGACAGCTTCCAGGAGGTAGATATAGCCGGTGTTGTTATGCCTATCACAAAACACAGCTTTATCGTAAAAGATGTGAAGAAGCTTGCAAAAACCATCCGCCGTGCCTTTGTCATTGCAAAGAGCGGCCGGCCCGGTCCGGTCCTTGTGGATATCACAAAGGATGTGACTGCAGCCAAGACAGACTTTGAAAATGCAGTGCCAAAGCCTGTGAAACCCTCCGTAAGTGAGATTGAAGAGGCAGATCTGGCTAAGGCGGCAGAGATGATCCGGGAGGCAAAGCGTCCGTTCATCTTTGTGGGAGGCGGAGCCATTGCAGCTAATGCATGGGAGGAACTGCGCACTCTGGCACATAAGATCCAGGCACCTGTAACGGATTCCCTTATGGGAAAAGGCGCGTTCTCCGGAGAAGATGAATTGTATACCGGTATGCTGGGTATGCACGGAACCAAGGCTTCCAATCTGGGAGTGACAAAATGTGACCTGCTGATCACAATAGGCGCCAGATTCAGCGACCGTGTGACCGGCAATACAAGAAATTTTGCAAGAAATGCAAAGGTAATCCAGATTGATGTGGATGCAGCGGAAATCAATAAAAACGTGCTGGTTGACTGCAGCGTAGTAGGTGATGCCAAAGAAGTGCTGAAACGCCTGATCGATATGGTGGAGCAGGAAGAGCATAAAGAGTGGTTGGAATATGTAGAGGAGCTGAAAGCGAAATATCCTCTGCGCTACAACCAGGAAGGCTTGAGCGGCCCTGCCATCATTGAAGAAATCTATCGTCAGACAAAAGGTGATGCCATTATCGTCACAGAGGTAGGACAGCATCAGATGTGGGCAGCCCAGTATTATAAATACAAAGCACCCCGCACATTCCTCTCCTCCGGCGGACTGGGTACCATGGGCTATGGTCTGGGGGCGGCTATCGGCGCAAAGATGGGCAATCCCGATAAGGTGGTTATCAATGTGGCAGGAGACGGCTGTTTCCGTATGAACATGAATGAGATCGCAACAGCCACCAGAAATGATATCCCGCTTATCCAGGTGGTCATCAACAACCAGGTTCTCGGTATGGTGCGCCAGTGGCAGACTCTGTTCTATGAAGGCAGATATTCTAATACAGTATTAAAAGATAAAGTTGATTTTGTGAAACTGGCTGAAGCCATGGGTGCAGTGGGTATCCGTGTGACGAAAAAAGAAGAACTGCAGGAGGCTCTTGCAAAAGCGATTGAATTAAACACTACCGTTGTTTTGGACTGCATGATCGACTGCGATGACAAAGTATTCCCAATGGTACCGGCAGGCGCCAATATTGAGGATGCCTTTGATGAGGATGATCTGAAAGCGAAACAGAAATAATGTGTCTTTTTCAGAAAGACAAATGTTTTTATTGACAATAATATAACAAAGAGGTAGAATACTTCTTGTCAAGCAATTTATGCCACGTGTCCCTAAAAGGGGCATGTGGCGTGTTGTTGTTCAGCCGTTTGGCTTTTCAGCAGCAAATGCAGATAACCAGACTGTATTATAAGAGTAAAACAATAGAGGAGGAAACAACAAGTGAGCAGAGTTTATAACTTTTCGGCAGGACCGGCAGTGCTGCCGGAGGAAGTGCTGAAGGAGGCAGCAGCAGAGATGCTGGATTATAAGGGAACGGGCATGTCTGTTATGGAGATGAGCCACCGCTCCAAAGCTTTTGAGGATATTATACATACTGCAGAGGCAGATTTAAGAGAACTGCTGCATATTCCGGATAACTATAAAGTATTATTCCTGCAGGGCGGTGCCCATCAGCAGTTTGCCATGATCCCTATGAACCTGATGAAGAATAAAGTGGCTGATTACATTGTGACAGGCCAGTGGGCAAAGAAAGCATGGCAGGAGGCACAGAAGTACGGAACAGCCAACAAAGTCGCTTCCTCTGAAGATAAGACATTTTCTTACATTCCGGACTGTTCAGACCTTCCCATAAGCCCGGACGCGGATTATGTATATATCTGCGAGAATAACACCATCTACGGTACAAAATTTAAAACACTGCCCAATACAAAAGGCAAAACTCTGGTTGCGGACGTTTCCTCATGTTTCCTCTCCGAACCTATGGAGGTGGAGAAATACGGCCTTATTTACGGCGGTGCACAGAAAAATATAGGGCCTGCCGGTGTAGTGATCGCCATCATCCGCGAAGACCTGATCACAGAGGAGGTTCTTCCGGGAACACCGACGATGCTTACCTACAAGACACACGCAGATGCGGAGTCCTTATATAATACCCCCAACTGCTACGGCATCTATATGTGCGGCAAGGTATTCCAGTGGCTGAAGAGACAGGGCGGCCTGGAGGCCATGAAGAAGCATAATGAGAAAAAGGCCAAAATCCTTTATGATTTCCTGGATGCCAGCACAATGTTCAAAGGTACAGTGGAACCGGATTCCCGTTCCCTTATGAATGTGCCGTTTGTCACAGGTGATAAAGATTTGGACGCGAAATTTATCAAAGAAGCCACAGCCGCAGGCTTCGTGAATCTGAAAGGACACAGGAGTGTAGGCGGCATGCGTGCCAGCATCTACAATGCCATGCCTATAGAAGGTGTGGAGGCCCTGACTGCTTTCATGGAAAAATTTGAAAAGGAGAATGCTTGATCATGTACAGATATCACTGCTTAAATCCAATTTCCAGCGTAGGACTGGAGCACTTCCCCGCCAAGTATGAGAGCACAGACAATATGTCTGATGCAGATGCCGTGCTGGTGAGAAGTGCAAATATGCATGAGATGGAGCTGCCAAAGAATGTGGTTGCCATAGCCAGAGCCGGCGCAGGTGTCAACAATATTCCGTTGGAGGAGTGCGCAAAGGACGGTGTGGTGGTCTTCAACACACCGGGAGCAAATGCCAATGGTGTAAAGGAAATGGTCATTGCCGGAATGCTGCTGGCCTCCAGGGATATTGTGGGAGGCATTGAATGGCTGGAGCACCAGGATGCCACAGAGGACATTGGAAAACTGGCTGAGAAGAAGAAAAAGCAGTTTGCCGGCTGCGAGATCAGCGGAAGGAAGCTGGGAATCATAGGCCTTGGCGCTATCGGTGTAAAGGTGGCCAATGCTGCGGTACATCTGGGAATGGAAGTATACGGATATGATCCGTTTATCTCCGTGGACGCAGCGTGGAACCTTTCCAGAAGCATTCACCACATCAATGATCTGAACGTGATCTACAAAGAGTGTGATTATATCACCATCCATGTGCCGCTGATGGAATCCACAAGGAAAATGATCAGCGCTGATGAGATCGCCCAGATGAAAGAGGGCGTTGTCCTTCTGAATTTTGCAAGGGATCTGCTGGTGGATGAGGAAGCTCTGGCAGAGGCTCTGAGAGAGGGAAAAGTCAAAAAGTATGTGACAGACTTTGCAAACCCTCTAGTGACCAGCACACCAAACACTCTGGTAACACCCCATCTGGGAGCATCCACAGAGGAGTCAGAAGACAACTGTGCTGTGATGGCCGTAAGGCAGCTTATGGATTATCTTGAAAGTGGAAATATCAAGAATTCTGTGAATTATCCGGACTGTGATACAGGGGCTTGTATAGATGTGGGAAGGGTGACCATTAATCACAAAAATATTCCCAACATGATCAGCCAGTTCACAAAGGTTCTGGGTGACGCAGGAGTGAATATCTCCAATATGACCAACAAGAGTAAAGGCGATTTTGCTTACACCATGATTGATGTGTCCACACCAATTTCCGGCGAAGTTGCAAAAGAGCTGAAAAATATCCACGGCGTTTACCGCGTGCGAATTGTAAAATAAAAGAAACGTGAAAAGCTGTTCTTCGATCCTCTTCACATAAAAAAGTGGAGGGGACGAAGATAAGTGCGGACCATATCTCTAATGGCTCGGTGTTATCTTGAATACGTTCCGTGACTGCTTCCTGTGGAAGATTACGTGTAGGCAGTTCTGTCTCGTCTGAGTCTAGTACATTCAAAATCAATATATGTTCTTTCATTTCATAAAACCCCCAAATTACAACAATTAATTTTTCTGCTGAAAGTTCCTGACTGCTAAGAGCATAAATAGTCATACCTATGATCCAGGTTTATTTTATATTAAACCACACCTTTTATTGTATAAGAGTGGTGCGGTTTAGTATTATTGATTTATTCTTTGTCATCGGATATAATATACTAAACCACACCGTGATTAATAAATTTTAGTGTGCTTTGATAGAGGTGAAATAATGTTTGAACAAAAAGATATTAGAGTCATTAGGGATATATTCTCAAGGTACAATTATGTTATGACAACAGCTGAACTAAAGTCAGCAAAACTATATTATGCAGATATTCAGCGGCTTATGGAAGAAGGCCTGATAGAAAAAGTTAAATGGGGTTACTATCATTGGATTGAAGCATTTGGCGGCAGTGAGGTCATAATCATAAACAAACTTTTTCCCGATGCAGTTCTTTGTATGGAAACAGCTTTGTTCTATTACGAATACAGCGATAGAAATCCTACTGAATGGAATCTTGCAATTGACAAAAATGCTTCCAGACAGCGTGTAAAAATAGATTATCCTTTTGTCAAGGCATATCGTACTGAAAATGTACTACTTCCGATTGGCGAGACAAGAGGAGAGATAGATTCTATTGAAGTTCGCATCTATGACCGTGACCGTACAATCTGTGATGTATTACGAAACATGAATAGAATGGACAAAGAAATTTTTAACAAAGCAATCCAGGGTTATGTAAAAGATTCCAAAAAAAACATACCGAATCTTATGCAGTATGCAAAAGCCCTGCGAGTACAAAAACGAGTAAAAGATTTGATTGGAGTGTGGTTATGATGGCTGACAAGGCGGCATCCGTTCTTGCGAAACTTAAAAATAAAGCAAAAACTTCTGGTATCAGTTATCAGCAATGCCTGCAGCTTTTTGTGCAGGAGGAATTTTTGAGGAAACTTTCAAAGTCGGAGTATGAGGAAAATCTTATCCTCAAAGGTGGACTGTTCATTTATACACTTACTAATTTTGAAAGCCGACCTACAATAGATGTGGATTTTCTTCTTCGGGCAGCATCTAATTCCATTGAAGATGTCAAAGATATGATCGACAAGATAATCAATACGCCGACAGGTAATGAATACATTTCTATGATTGCCAAAGGATTTGAGGAAATTTCACCACAGAGGAAATACCATGGTATCAGCGCACAGATTATCGCTCAGATAAAAAATGTGCGAGTCCCCTTCAATGTTGATATAGGTGTGGGTGATATTATTGTGCCAAAGGCAGAACAGCGTAAAATCAATACACAGCTTCCAGATTTTGAAGAACCTCTTATCCAGACTTATTCCCTTGAAAGCACCATTGCAGAAAAGTTTGACGCAATTCTTCAGCGGTTTGAATTAACGGGGCGGATGAAAGATTTCTATGACATATTCTATCTGGCAGGAACTTTTGATTTTGACGGAGCGAAGTTGCAAGCCGCTATTTATGAAACCTTACAACGGCGTGGCACGCCATATGATAAAGACAGCTTTAAACATGTTGCTGCACTTGCCCATGTTGAGGATATGCAGAAGCGGTGGAAATATTTTTTGAAGAATATCAAAGAGGATACACTTGAGTTTTCGGCAGTCATTAATGTAATACAAAATTTTCTTGAACCTGTATTGGATACAATTATGAATGAGGAAGATTGGCAGCAAGAATGGAGAAGTAATATGAGCAGATGGTCAAATATGAAGGGGGCTATGGAACACGACAAAAGCAACTGATTTTTAATAATGCCATAAGGGGAAATCCCTTATGTGAAGTTCCCCTTGATTCGTTTTTTTGTTGCAATTCAGCCTTTCGGCTTCATAGCAGCAAAAGCGTGCATACGGACTGCAAAAAACCGCAGTCCGGCGCGTGGCTGCCTCGGGATTGCCTTGCAAGTGCAAGGTACCACCTCGTGGGACAGTGGAAGGCTGAACTGTTACGTATTTTTCTATTATTGTGTCTATTTCATTGTATTTTTAGACTATATACGGTATAATTTTACTATGGCGTTATAAAATGGCATGAATGTGTAACAGTTCAGACAGGTTTGTGCGCTTACTGCGTTGACCATATGAACAGGTAGTGCCAACAGTCATCCAGTCTATCGTGAAGTGATTTTAATGACCGGATGTGCAGCAGTCCGGCTTGTCCGAACTACTGCATCAATATATTTGGGGTGTGAAAATGAGCAGAAAAATGAAAAAACCGGAAACATTCATACAGAAGAGAGTACGCGGTGCAAAACGGGTAAAATCTTTCTGCGGTGCACTTAGAAGAAACCGCAGACGGCTGGGAAAGGTATTCAATGGTGTCTGCGAGATCGCTGCCCGTGTTATGGAGAAAAAATTATAAAGGAGAGTTGATAATGGCGGTAATAAAACCATTTTGTGCAGTGCGCCCTCAGGAAAACCTGGCTTCAAAGGTGGCCGCACTGCCTTATGATGTATATAACAGAAAAGAGGCGAAAGAGGAGACAGAGAAAAATCCATATTCCTTCCTGAAAATCGACCGGCCGGAAACACAGTTTCCGGATGATACGGATATGTACGCGCCGGAAGTGTACAAAAAGGCAAGAAAGATATTCTGGAAAATGATGGAAGATGGGGAGTTCCTGCAGGATGTGGACCCGAACTTTTATCTCTATGAGCTTACCAGAAACGGACATGTACAGACCGGGATCGTGGCATGCGCATCTATTGATGATTATCTGAATGGGGTGATCAAAAAGCATGAGAATACCAGGGTTGAGAAGGAACAGGACCGCATTCGTCATGTAGATGTATTGGAAGCGCAGACAGGTCCCATCTTTTTGGCTTACCGCGCAAATGCGGATTTCAGACATTTGATGGAGGTTAAGAAAAAAGATTTCCCCATATTTGACTTTGTGTCAGAAGACGGGATCCGTCACAGAGGCTGGATGATCTATGAGTCAGCCATGACCCACAAAATAGAAAAAACATTTCAGTCCATGGACAGCATATATATTGCGGACGGTCATCACAGGGCGGCTTCGGCTATCAAGGCAGGGCTAAAGCGGCGGCGGGAGAATCCCAATTACACAGGCAGGGAGCCTTTTAATTATTTCCTGTGCACCCTGTTTGCCGATGAGGAACTGGAAATTCTGGATTATAACCGTGTAGTAAAAGATCTGAACGGCAATTCAAAGGAGGAGTTCCTGGAGAAAATAAAGGAGCGCTTCCAGGTGTCAGAACCGGGAACAGAGGCGGTTTCTCCCCGGGAAAAGGGAGAATTCGGCATGTATCTGGAGGACAGATGGTATAAGCTGAACATTAAGGATACATACCGCTCGGAGGATGTGGTGGATGGGCTTGATGTGGCCCTCCTTCAGAATAATCTGCTGGAACCTGTGCTGGGGATTCGGGAGCCTGCAAAAGATCCGCGCATTGACTTTATAGGAGGGATACGGGGACTGGATGAGCTGGAAAAGCGTGTACACACGGACTGTAAGGCAGCGTTTTCCATGTATCCGACTTCCATGAAGGAGCTTTTTGCCGTGGCGGATGCAGGCAGGCTCATGCCGCCAAAATCTACTTGGTTTGAGCCAAAACTCAGAAGCGGATTGTTTATTCACAGGATATAAATTATGAAAGAGCATTTATTTGACAGTATTGACTGTCTGGAAGCAGGAGAATCCCTTGACAGGCAAACCCTCACAGCGCTGATCGAGGGGCGGGATGAGAAGCTTGCCGGATATCTGTTCGGCAAAGCAGCGAGGATGCGGGAAAAATATTACGGAAACCGCATTTACATCAGAGGACTGATCGAGTTTACCAATTACTGCAAAAACGACTGCTACTACTGCGGGATCCGAAAAGGAAACCGCAGGGCGGAACGTTACCGTCTGGGCAGGGAAGAAATTATGGAGTGCTGCCGGAAAGGTTATGCCCTTGGGTTCAGGACCTTTGTGCTCCAGGGGGGCGAGGACCCCTGGTATACGGATGACAGGATCGCAGAGCTGGTCATGTCCATAAAAAAGGAATACAGTGACTGTGCGGTGACACTCTCTGTGGGGGAAAAGGAGAGGGAGAGTTACCAGAGATTTTTTGATGCAGGGGCAGACAGATATCTGCTCAGGCACGAGACTGTGTGCGAGGAGCACTACGGCACGCTGCATCCGCCCTCCATGTCCTATGCCCACAGGCAGGAATGCCTGAGGAGTCTAAAGGACATTGGATTTCAGACAGGATGCGGCTTTATGGTGGGAACTCCCGGACAGACACCGGAGAATCTGGCAGATGAGCTGATATTTTTAAAGGATTTTCAGCCTGCAATGGTGGGGATCGGGCCTTTCATTCCCCACAGGGATACTCCTTTTGGGAATAAGGCTCCGGGGAGCGCAGAGCTTACTCTGTACCTGCTGGGACTGATTCGGCTGCTGCTTCCCAAAGTCCTGCTTCCCGCCACAACTGCTCTGGGCACCATTGCCGGCGACGGACGGGAGCGGGGGATACTGGCAGGGGCCAATGTGGTCATGCCGAATTTATCGGCTTCCCTGGTACAGGGAAAATACGAACTGTACGACCATAAAATCTATACAGGCGCAGAAAATGCCGCCGAACTGGAACTTCTTCGCAGCCGTATGGAGAAAATCGGCTGTGAAGTGACTGTAGACCGGGGGGACACCAAAATGGAAACCCGGTAAAGAGAAAAGGAGAGGGTAAAATGAGTTACGATCCGAAATCACTGAAAGCAGAGGAATTTATTTCCCATGAAGAAATCCAGGAGACACTTGCCTACGCTGAGGCAAATAAGCACAATGAGGCGCTTATTGACCAGATCCTGGAAAAGGCAAAGCTTCGCAAAGGACTGACCCACAGGGAAGCTTCTGTACTGCTGGACTGCGACATCGAGGAGAAAAACCAGGAGATCTACAAACTGGCTGAACAGATTAAAAAGGATTTCTACGGGAACCGGATTGTTATGTTTGCGCCCCTTTATCTGTCCAATTACTGTATCAACGGCTGTGTATACTGTCCTTATCACAGGAAAAACAAGCATATAGCCAGGAAGAAACTGACCCAGGAGGAGATCATAAAAGAGGTAACAGCGTTGCAGGATATGGGGCACAAGCGCCTTGCTCTGGAGGCAGGTGAGGATCCTCTCAATAACCCCATTGAATATATCCTGGAGAGCATTAAGACTATTTACAGTATCAAGCATAAAAACGGCGCTATCCGCCGCGTCAACGTAAATATAGCGGCTACCACAGTGGAGGATTACAGGAAATTAAAAGAAGCCGGTATCGGCACCTATATTCTTTTCCAGGAAACCTATCATAAAGAGAGCTATAAAAAGCTTCATCCCACAGGGCCGAAGAGCAATTATGATTATCACACAGAGGCCATGGACAGAGCCATGGAAGGCGGCATTGACGATGTAGGTCTGGGCGTACTGTTCGGACTGGAGTTGTACCGCTATGAATTTGCAGGTCTTCTCATGCATGCGGAGCATTTAGAGGCGGTCCACGGTGTCGGGCCTCATACCATCAGCGTTCCGAGAGTAAAGCACGCGGACGATATTGATCCCTCTGCCTTTGATAACGGCATTGACGATGATATATTCGCAAAACTGGTTGCCTGTATCCGTATCGCAGTGCCTTATACAGGTATGATCATCTCCACGAGAGAGAGCAAAGAATGTAGGGAAAGGGTACTTCACCTGGGTATTTCCCAGATAAGCGGTGCATCCAGGACAAGTGTGGGCGGTTACAGTGAACCGGAACCAGAGGATGAGAATTCCGAGCAGTTTGACGTGTCGGATAAGAGAACCCTGGATGAGGTGGTGCACTGGCTGATGGATATGAAATACATCCCCAGCTTCTGTACGGCGTGCTACAGGGAAGGAAGGACTGGAGACAGGTTTATGAGTCTCTGTAAGACAGGACAGATCCAGAACTGCTGCCATCCCAATGCACTGATGACGCTGAAGGAGTTTCTTATGGACTATGCAAGCCCTGAGACAAGAAAGATTGGGGAGGAACTGATCCAGTCAGAGCTTGTGAACATCCCAAGAGAGAGAACAAGGGAGATTGTTGTGGAGCGCCTGGCAAAGATTGAGAATGGAGAGAGGGATTTCCGTTTCTGAGAGGAGGATACACATGAGTCTCAATGCATCACCCTCTGCAAACCGGGTACATATCAGCTTTTTTGGACGCCGCAACACCGGAAAGTCCAGTCTGTTAAATGCGGTCACAGGACAAGATATGGCAGTGGTATCAGATGTGAAGGGCACCACTACCGATCCGGTCCAAAAAGCTATGGAGCTTCTTCCCATAGGCCCTGTTCTGCTCATTGACACGCCGGGGATGGATGACGACCAGGAAGGCCTTGGGGCGCTTCGGGTAAAAAAGGCGGAGCAGGTACTTCACAAAACAGATGTTGCAGTCCTGGTTGTGGAGGCAGGGAAAGAGTTGGTTCCTATGGAACAGCAGCTCATAGAGCTTTTTGAAAAGAGAGAGCTGCCGTATCTTGTGGTCTTCAACAAAGTAGATCTGCTGGCAGAGGAAAGAAAACCAAAGACAGACCATGAAATCTATGTAAGTGCCCGGAAAGGCATTCATATCTTTGAGCTGAAAGAGAAACTGGGGAGCCTTGCAAAAGAAGGACAGGAGCGTCCCCTGGTAAAAGATCTGGTATCACCGGGAGACTTTGTACTCCTGGTGATACCCATTGACAAAGCGGCTCCAAAGGGAAGGCTTATACTGCCTCAGCAGCAGGTGATCAGAGAACTGTTAGACACAGGGGCGGTTCCCCTGGCAGTACAGGATGACAGAGTAGGGGAGGTGCTTGGACGCCTTGGGGAAAAGCCGCGGCTTGTCATTACGGACAGTCAGGTGTTCGGGAAGGTGGACAAAGCGGTCCCGGCTGAGATACCTCTTACCTCTTTTTCCATTCTCTTTGCCCGGTATAAGGGAATCTTGTCCGGGGCGCTGGAGGGCGCTTATGCACTTGACAGCCTGAAGGACGGGGATAAAGTATTGGTCAGTGAAGGCTGTACGCATCATCGGCAGTGTAACGATATCGGCACTGTGAAGATGCCGGGCTGGATTGAAAAACATACGGGAAAAAAGCCGGAGTATGTATTTACATCGGGAACCGGATTTCCGGAAGATCTGACTCCGTACCGGCTGGTAATACACTGCGGCGGCTGCATGCTGAATGAGCGTGAAATGCAGTGGCGCAGAAATCAGGCCGGCTCCCAGGGAGTGCCCATGACAAACTACGGCATAGCTATTGCGCATATGAACGGTATTTTGCAGCGGAGCCTGGAAATATTCCGGTGATCAGTATATATGCGGGAGGGCAGCCGAATGGAATTCGTTTCGATCAATGAGACAAACCGGGAATGCGTCAATGAATTTATAGAGAGCCAATGGCCCACAACAGAGATGGTCATTCGCGGAAAAATTGTGGATATGACCCGGACAGAGGGTATTGTTGTCCGGGAAAAAGGAAATATTGTAGGACTTCTGACGTATCTGATCAGAGACGGAATCTGTGAGATCATATCCCTGGACAGCCGTCAGGAGGGACGTGGGATCGGGAGAACACTGATCGGGAAGGCAAAGGAGACAGCAGTCAAGAGAAAATGCAGAAGGCTGACGGTTATCACAACAAATGATAACATCCAGGCAATCCGCTTCTATCAGCGCTGTGGGTTTGATATGTCCCATCTGTATCACAACGCGCTGAACTATTCAAGAAAGCTGAAACCGGAGATTCCTCTGATCGGGGCAAATGGAATCCCTCTGATGCACGAGATAGAATTTGTGATGGATTTGCAGCCTTAATGTTACTTCGGAGAGCGGAGGAGAAGGGTATGACAGAACAGGAAATGATAGTGCCGCTCATTGTGGTAGAAAAACCATGATTTTTAGACAGAACAGAAAAAGGACATTCCGGCAGCCGAAAACGGTTATCGGAATGTCCTTTTCCATTGGCTGCTGTAAAGCATTTTCATGCCTTACAGCAGTAAGTTTTTATACAGCAGTATTGACTATGATCTACAGCTCCGCAAATAAGCCAAGTTCAGTTCTGTGAAAGCTCAGTTCTGTGAGCAGTGATCCATAGCAGTAATTAATAGCTGTCATTGTGCAGAAGTTCGTGTTCTTTTCCTTTTAATAAGGTATCATACAGTGACATGACAAGGGGATTCTCGTCGGCCTTGCGGATACTGGTAACATTGTCTGCTTTATAGAGTCCGTCTTTTCTGGCCGCTTTCGTGCGGTCACCGGCTCTCGGCGGCTGGCCGCCTCCCATGATACATCCACGGCGGCATGCCATGATCTCAACAATGTGATAGTGAGCTTCGCCGCTCTTGATCCTCTCCATGACAGTCTGGGCATTTGCCAGTCCGCTGGCTACACAGACATTCAGCGGGATGCCTTTGTAGGTGACGGAGAATTCCTTGATTCCCTCCTCACCGCGGGCACCTGTCTCGGCTACGGTATCCATAGTTGCTTTGTCGTGTTTGTCCGCAAAACGGCGGAGCATAGCTTCTGTCACACCACCGGTTACGCCGAAGATAACGCCGGCGCCGGATCCGAAACCGAAAGGCATATCACAGGCTTCCGGGATCAGAGTCGGGAATTCAATACCGGAGTTCTTGATCATACGGATCAATTCTGTAGTCGTGATGACAATATCCGTGTTCTGCTCTCCATGGGTAAAGCTGTTGGGACGGATGGCCTCCATCTTCTTTGCTGTACACGGCATGATGGACACAACAACCGTCTTTTTGCCCTGGTTTTTCTCATATCCTCTGTAGTATTCTTTGATGACTGCAGAGAACATTTCCTGAGGTGAACGGCAGGTGGAGAGATTATCCTTATATTCCGGATACTGGTCACAGAGGAATTTTACCCATGCAGGGCAGCAGGAGGTGAACAGGGGCAGTTTTGAACTGTCACCCAGGCGCTCCAGAAATTCCTTGGATTCCTCCATGATCGTCAAGTCAGCGCTGAACGCTGTATCGTAAACCTCATCAAATCCCATGCGGTGCAGAACAGCCACCAGTTTGCCCATGACACTGTTTCCTTTGTCCAGGCCAAAGGCATCCCCAACTGCCACACGTACAGCCGGCGCTACCTGGGCCACGACTCTGGTACCCGGGTCGGCAATGGCATCCCATACTTCATCCATATGAGTCTTGATGCTGATGGCACCTGTGGGACAGTAGATACGGCACTGGCCGCAGCTTACGCAGTCTGTCTCGGCCAAAGTTTTATTGAAGGCAGGCATAGCCATGGCATCTGTTCCGCGGAAGGCGAAGCCCAGTACGCCCAGCCCTTGGATCTCTGAACAGGCACGTACACAGTCGCCGCAGAGAATACATTTGTTAGGGTCCCTGACAATAGAGGGAGAGCTGGTATCTAAGGGACGGATTTCCCTTGTATTCTGGAAACGCACATCCGTGATATTCATTCTGTGGGCTAAGTCCTGCAGTACACATTCGCCGCTCTTTACACAGGTGGTACAGTCACGGCAGTGGGCGGAGAGAAGAAGCTCCACGATCAGTTTTCTGTATTTTTTAATTCTTCCGGAATTGGTATAGATGACCATTCCATCTCTGGGAACCTCTGAGCAGGAGGCAAAAGTACGTCCCCTGTCATCCTCCACAGTACAGAGCCGGCAGGCGCCGAAGGTGGAAACCTCAGAGTGATAGCAGAGTGTCGGAAGATTGATTCCGGCTTTCCGGATGACGGAAAGCACATTCTTTTCATCGGTAAATTCAACTTTTCTACCGTCAATCGTCATAAATCCCATATTAAAACCCTCCTATGCTTCCACGTAAATGGCATCAAAGGCGCAGTTGTCTTTGCAGGCACCGCACTTGATACACAGTTCGTTGTCAATATGATAAGCTTGCTTGCGCACGCCGGTGATCGCTCCAACTGGACAGTTCTTTGCACATTTGCCGCAGCCTTTGCAGAACTCAGGATTAATAAGGAAACGGCGCATAGCAGTACAGCATTTGGCGGCACACTTGTGTTCTAGAATGTGCTCCTCGTACTCATTGCGGAAGGTTTTTAAAGTGCTGATAACAGGAAGGGGGGCGCTCTTGCCCAGACCGCACAGAGCCATATTCTTAACCATGGCAGCCAGCTCTTCCAGGGTGTCAAGATCCTCGATCTTTCCTTTATCGTCTACGATGCGTTCCAGGATCTCCAGCATACGTTTGGTTCCCTCACGGCAGGGAACACATTTTCCGCAGGATTCCCTCTGGGTAAAGCTCATGAAGAAACGGGCAACCTCCACCATACAGGTATTCTCGTCCATGACAACCAGTCCGCCGGAACCCATGATGGCATCGTATTTTTTAACACTGTCAAAATCCAGGCCTACATCCAGGTGTTCAGCCGTGAGACATCCGCCGGAAGGACCGCCGATCTGTACGGCTTTGAATTCTCCGCCGCCTTTGATGCCGCCGCCGATATCATAGATCATCTCACGCAGTGAGGTTCCCATGGGAACTTCGATCAGACCGGTGTTCTCAATAGAACCGGTGATGGAGAAGGTCTTCGTTCCGGGGCTGCCCTCTGTTCCGATGGTGCGGAACCAGTCAGCGCCTTTCATGACAATACCGGGAACATTGGCAAAGGTTTCTACATTGTTCAGAACCGTAGGTTTGGCCCAAAGTCCCTGGTCAACAGTTCTGGGCGGTTTTACACGGGGCATGCCTCTGTCGCCTTCAATGGAGGCAGTCAGAGCAGAGCCCTCGCCGCAGACAAAGGCTCCGGCGCCGCGGTTGATATGCATATGGAACGAGAAATCAGTTCCCAGGATATTGTCTCCCAGCAGGCCTTTTTCCTCGGCCTGTGCTATGGCGTGTGTGAGCCGTTCCACAGAGAGCGGATACTCCGCACGCACATAAATATAACCGTCCTGTGCATTGACTGCATAGGCGGCAATGGTCATTCCTTCGATGAGACGGTAGGGATCCCCTTCCATAACGCTTCCATCCATGAATGCGCCCGGGTCACCCTCGTCGCCGTTACAGACAACATAGTGTTCTTTTACGTCTGTGTGGGCGGCCACCTGTTTCCATTTTTTGCCGGTGGGGAATCCGCCGCCGCCTCTTCCGCGCAGACCGGATTTGTCTACCTCGTCAATGACGTCTTTTGGAGACATATCAAAAAGGGCCTTTGACAGAGCGCTGTAACCGCCGGAAGCTATGTATTCATCCAGAGATTCCGCGTCAAAGCGTCCGCAGTTTTCCAAAGTGATCCTGGTCTGCTTGGCAATGAATGGGATATCATCCGGTGTGGGGAAGGATTCCTCGCCCTTTTTGTAGAACAGGCGTTCCACAGGTTCTTTGTTCAGGACGGTGCGTTTAAAGATTTCCTCACAGTCGTCCATCTGTACCTTTACATATT
>OKSH01001460.1_pt1 | contig 20772 bp, 14 predicted proteins | sample 1601231 | NCBI WGS metagenome assembly OKSH01 (sample SAMEA3541596, study PRJEB24748) | human gut metagenome | biome: human gut; feature: human-associated habitat; material: faeces | place: China | collected 2012
GAGCGCCACTTTCGCCCACGCCGGGCAGATCCATCAGCGTTATATAGCGGTCGCCAACCTGCAGGCGAAAGCGCAGTGGCTCACGTGTACAGGCCGCCACATCGCTGACCGGTGATACCTCACTGGCAAACAGGGCATTGCAGAGTGAGGATTTACCGGCACCGCTCTTACCCATAATGCCGATTACTGGCTCGTAATGGGTTAACTGATTTATCTGCTGCAATATGCGTTCAGATACCCACTGTGGCAGGCCAGAAAGCGACTGCTGCAACGACTTCAAACCTTCAGAATTGTTCATCACTACTCCTATGAAAAATAAAACAAAAACGGCAGAACCGTGAGGTTCTGCCGTTAATCGGGTATGTTCAGAAGAATGATATATATCCGAAGATTTTTTTAATGCACACAGGTGTGGGAATTGGTAGAACCTTTCATAGCCTGCGAAGCCGCTTACCGGAAAAAGGCATTATCTGACTTGATTATAGATGCAGTCGATAAGAACAAATTGCGATAAAATCGCATCAATAGCCGTAACCAAAAATCAATAACAGGATAAAAATGACTAGTCTTCAACAACGAGCAGAACTACACCGCCAAATCTGGGCAATTGCCAATGATGTCCGGGGGTCGGTCGATGGTTGGGATTTCAAACAATACGTCCTTGGTGCGCTCTTCTATCGCTTTATCAGTGAAAACTTTTCCAGCTACATTGAGGCCGGTGATGATAGCATCCACTATGCTGCGCTGGATGACAGCATCATTACCGATGACATCAAAGATGATGCCATAAAAACCAAAGGCTATTTCATTTACCCAAGCCAGCTGTTTTGCAATGTCGCCGCTAAAGCGAATACCAACGACAGGCTGAACGCTGATTTAAACAGTATCTTTGTTGCTATTGAAAGCTCAGCCTACGGTTATCCATCTGAAGCGGATATCAAAGGCCTATTTGCTGATTTCGATACCACCAGCAACCGCCTAGGTAACACTGTCAAAGATAAAAACACCCGCCTTGCCGCCGTGTTGAAGGGCGTTGAAGGGTTAAAGCTCGGTGACTTTAACGACCATCAGATTGATCTTTTCGGTGATGCATATGAATTCCTGATTTCTAACTATGCGGCGAATGCCGGTAAGTCTGGCGGCGAATTTTTCACACCGCAACATGTTTCTAAGCTGATTGCTAAACTGGCGATGCACGGTCAGACCTACGTCAACAAAATCTATGACCCGGCGGCAGGCTCTGGTTCACTATTGTTGCAGGCGAAAAAACAGTTTGACGATCACATCATCGAAGAAGGTTTTTTCGGTCAGGAGATAAACCATACGACGTTTAACCTTGCGCGTATGAACATGTTTCTTCACAACATCAACTACGATAAATTTGATATAAGGTTAGGGAATACACTGACTGAGCCGTATTTCGGAGATGAAAAACCTTTTGATGCGATTGTCTCTAACCCACCGTATTCGGTGAAATGGATTGGCAGTGACGACCCTACCCTGATTAACGACGAACGTTTTGCCCCGGCTGGTGTACTGGCGCCGAAATCGAAAGCCGACTTTGCGTTTGTGTTACATGCCCTCAATTACCTATCGGCCAAAGGCCGTGCGGCGATTGTCTGCTTCCCGGGTATTTTCTACCGTGGCGGTGCCGAACAAAAAATCCGCCAGTATCTGGTCGATAACAACTATGTTGAGACGGTGATTTCACTCGCGCCAAATCTTTTCTTCGGCACCACCATTGCCGTTAACATACTAGTGCTGTCAAAGCACAAAACCGATACCAGCGTGCAATTTATTGATGCCAGCGGGTTGTTTAAGAAAGAAACCAATAATAACATCCTCACCGATGCGCATATCAAACAGATTATGCAGGCCTTTGACAGTAAGGCAGATACTGTCCATCTGGCGAAGTCTGTGCCCTTTGAGACAGTGGCTGCTAATGACTATAACCTGTCAGTTAATAGTTATATAGAAGCCAAAGATACCCGTGAAATCATCGATATCACGCAACTGAATGCCGAGCTGAAAACTACCGTTAGGAAAATTGACCAGTTACGTAAAGACATTGATTCTATTGTGGCCAAGATTGAAGGCGGTGAGGTACAGTCATGAGCGAATTAAGTTATCTGGAAAAACTGCTAGATGGGGCTGAGGTTGAGTGGAAAGCTCTTGGAGATGTCACGACCGTCTTACGGGGAAAAAGATTAACTAAAAATCTACTTTCAGCAGAAGAAAAATTCCCAGTATTTCATGGCGGCTTAGAACCGTTGGGATATTACAACAAGTCAAATCGTCCGGCTAATACCGTTATGATTATTAATGTTGGTGCTTCAGCAGGCACTGTTGGTTATACCAACGTTGACTTCTGGTCATCTGATGGATGCTTTTGCTTAGAACACAATGAGTTGTTAAATAATAGATTTTTATATTTCGCACTGATTGGTTATCAAGGTTTGCTGAAATCTAAGGTGAGAGTCGCAGGCATTCCAACTCTTGATGCAATCGTAGTTAATAAACTACTTATTCCCATTCCCTGCCCGGACAATCATGAAAAATCTCTTGCCATCCAAGCTGAAATAGTCCGGATCCTAGATACATTTACTGAACTTACCGCTGAGCTTACTGCTGAGCTTACCATGCGTAAAAAACAGTACAACTACTATCGCGACCAGTTGCTGAGGTTTGAAGAGGGTGAAACAGAATTGAAGGCACTTGATGATGTTTGTACTTTAATTTCTGCTGGCGGAGATGTACCTAAAAATAGTGTTAAAGGTCAGGTAAAACCAACTAACGAATATCCCTATCCAATCTACGCTAACGCAACAGATGAAAAGGGGTTATATGGCTACACTGATTCGTATAAAATCGATAGCGATGCAGTGACAATTTCTGCACGAGGGGCAAAAGTAGGATACCATACAGTCAGAGATGCGAAATTCACCCCTATTATTCGCTTAATAGTATTAGTTGCCGATAAAAATTTAGTCAGAACGCGATATCTTAATTATGTGTTAGATATGACAGATATCGGGGGCACTGATGGGGGAATCCCACAACTTACAGTTCCGATGGTTAAGAAAATTACCGTCCCAATTCCTTTCGCAAGTGATCCTAATAGATCGCTTGCGGAACAAGATCGTATAATCGCAATCTTAGATAAGTTTGAAGTCCTGACTAATTCAATCAGCGAAGGCCTTCCTCGCGAAATCGAACTGCGCCAAAAGCAGTACGAATACTACCGTGATTTACTGCTCAGTTTCCCTAAAACAAATGCACAGGAAGTTGCTTGAAATGAGCAAGACACTAACACAGATAGCTCAAGAACTAATTGATGCCAATAAAAAAGTTCAACTAATCTATGCTTTTAATGGTACAGGGAAAACTCGTCTATCACGTGAGTTCAAAAACCTTATTTCTCCTAAAAATATTGATGATTCGAGCAATGCTGTGGCCGAACCATCACGCAACAAAATTCTTTATTACAATGCCTTTACTGAAGATTTGTTTTATTGGGATAATGATTTAGATGCCGATCCCAAACTAAAAATTCAGCCTAATACATTTACTGGTTGGCTTATCACACTACTACAAGATTTGGGAGAGGATGGTAATATCACTACTAACTTTCAGCGTTATACGAGTAGCAAAGCGACGCCAACATTTAATCAGGAATATGAGCGTAAAACTAGAGATCAGAATAACAATGAGATTGATGTCACGATCCCTGCATTTTCTGAAGTAACATTCCATGTTGCAAAAAATGATCCCTCAGTACCTGAAACTCCTGATGAAATCACGGAAGATAACATTGCCGTCGTTCAGGGACAGTACGAAAAAATAAAAGTATCTAAAGGAGAAGAGAGTAACTTTATTTGGAGTGTTATATACTCTTTATTAGAGCAGGTAATATCAACTCTTAATGAATCGGACGTTACAAATCGTATAACCGATGAGTTTGATAATTTGGAGTATATATTTATTGATGACCCAGTAAGTTCGTTAGATGACACCCATCTGATAGAGCTTGCGGTTGATTTGGCTCAGTTAATAAAAATGAGCACATACACTGAAGGTAATGGTTTAAAGTTCATTATAACAACTCATAGTCCATTATTTTACAATGTGTTGCATAACGAGTTGAATAACGATTTTAAAAAATCCAATCCGGATGGAACTTCATCATGGATCTATAAACGAGGACAATCCGAAAAGTACAGGTTATATAAGCAGGGTGATGGTACTTATGAGCTTAATAAATCCAATGACCATCCATTTTCTTATCATTTATTTTTATTGTCAGAAGTTTGTAGGGCAATAAATACAGATCAAATTAAAAAATATCATTTTAGTTTTTTAAGAAATATTTTGGAAAAATCTGCAACATTCTTAGGCCATCCTCGTTGGGAGGATCTTCTTGACAAAACAGCCGAAGGTAATCCCAATCCCTTCGCGAGCAGAATAATGAATCTTTCTAGTCACTCTGCTCATGCAGGAGAAGAAACTGCTGATATTGAAGAATCAGACAAGGAAAGAATGAAGGAGTTAGTAATATATCTGATTAATACTTACAGGTTCAAAACTCAGGAAGCATTGAATGTCTGATTACAAAACTATCGCAGAGTCTAACAACTTTATCGTCCTCGATAAATACTCCAGAGCACAGGAAACTGGCGGCAACTATCAGAGTGAGGCAGACCTGGAGCGTGAAGTGATTCAGGATCTTCGCAATCAGGGCTATGAATTTCTTTCCATTAAATCACAGACCGCGATGCTGACCAATGTGCGGGAACAGCTTCAAAGCCTCAATGGTGTGTTATTCAACGAAAGCGAGTGGCGACGCTTCAGTGAGCAGTATCTGGACAGTCCTAGCGACAGCTCCCTCGATAAGACTCGCAAAATTCATATCGACTATATCTGCGACTTCACGTTCGATGATGGGCGGCTAGAAAATATCTACCTGATCGATAAAAAGAATCTCATGCGTAATAAAGTGCAGGTGATCAACCAGTTCGAGCAAGCCGGGACTCATGCCAATCGCTACGATATCACCATCCTGGTCAATGGTCTGCCACTGGTTCAAATTGAGCTGAAAAAACGCGGCGTAGCTATACGTGAAGCCTTTAACCAGATACACCGTTACAGCAAGGAAAGCTTTAACGGTGACAACTCCCTGTTTAAATACCTGCAACTGTTTGTTATTTCTAACGGCACGGATACCCGCTATTTTGCCAATACCACCAAGCGGGATAAGAACAGTTTCGACTTTACCATGAACTGGGCGAAGTCCGATAACACGCTGATTAAAGATCTAAAGGACTTTACTGCCACTTTTTTCCAGAAGCATACCTTGCTCAATGTATTGTTTGACTACAGCGTGTTTGACAGCAGCCAGACGCTACTGGTGATGCGCCCGTATCAGATTGCCGCCACCGAGCGAATTTTATGGAAAATTAACAGCTCCTATAAAGCCAAAAACTGGTCAACCCCAGAAAGCGGAGGTTTTATCTGGCACACCACGGGCTCAGGTAAAACCCTGACCAGCTTTAAAGCCGCACGCCTGGCGACCGAACTGGACTTCATTGACAAAGTCTTCTTTGTTGTCGACCGTAAAGACCTCGATTTCCAGACCATGAAGGAGTATCAGCGCTTCTCTCCGGACAGCGTCAATGGTTCTGACAATACTGCAGGCCTCAAAAGGAATCTGGATAAAGACGATAACAAAATTATCGTCACCACAATTCAGAAGCTGAATAACTTGATGAAAGCGGAAGCCGACTTACCGGTCTATCAGCAACAGGTCGTCTTCATTTTCGATGAGTGCCACCGCAGCCAGTTTGGTGAGGCCCAGAAGAACCTGAAAATGAAATTCAAACGCTTCTATCAGTTTGGCTTCACCGGTACCCCCATTTTCCCGCAAAACGCATTGGGCGCTGAAACCACCGCCAGCGTGTTTGGCCGCGAACTGCATTCTTACGTGATTACCGATGCGATTCGTGATGAGAAAGTGCTGAAATTCAAGGTGGATTATAACGATGTCCGCCCGCAGTTTAAGTCGCTTGAAAACGAAACCGACGACAAGAAACTCACGGCAGCTGAAAACAATCAGGCTTTTCTACATCCGCGCCGTATTGAGGAAATTACCCGCTATATTCTTGCTAATTACCGTCAGAAAACCCATCGTACTTTTCCGGGGGCAAAAGGATTCAACGCCATTTTTGCGGTTAGCAGTGTGGATGCAGCCAAAGCCTATTATGAAGCCTTTAAGGAGTTACAGCAGGGGCCCGACAATCATACTGACACCCGTAAGCCACTTAGAGTAGCGACCATCTATTCATTCGCTGCTAACGAAGAACAGAATGCGGTCGGTGACATTACGGATGAAAGTTTCGATGTCAGTGCCATGAACAGCAGCGCCAAAGAATTTCTTGATGCGGCCATTGAAGACTATAACCGTCATTTCAAAACCAATTTCAGTACCGACAGCAATGGATTTCAGAACTATTATCGCGATTTAGCGCAGCGCGTGAAGAATCAGGATATCGACCTGTTAATTGTCGTGGGCATGTTTTTAACCGGCTTCGATGCTCCAACGTTGAATACCCTGTTTGTGGATAAGAATCTGCGCTATCACGGCTTGATGCAGGCATTCTCACGCACCAACCGCATTTATGATGCCACCAAAACCTTCGGCAATATCGTGACCTTCCGTAATCTGGAACACGCGACGATTGACGCTATTACGCTGTTTGGTGATAAGAATACCAAAAATGTGGTGCTGGAAAAGAGCTACAAAGAGTACATGGAAGGCTTTAACGATATCGTCACCGGTGAAGCGAAGCGTGGCTTTATGGCGGTGGTCTCAGAACTTGAGTACCGGTTCCCAGACCCGGCGAATATTGACAGCGAAAAAGAGAGAAAATCCTTCGTGAAGCTGTTTGGTGAGTATCTGAGAGCCGAAAACATTCTGCAAAACTATGACGAATTTGCCACGCTAAAAGCGCTCCAGAAGGTCGATACCAGCAACCCGGAGGTACTCGAAGCCTTCAAGGCCGAGCATTATCTCGATGATGAGAAGCTCGCTGATTTACAGACCATTCGCCTTCCTGCCGAACGTAAGCTCCAGGACTACCGTTCAGCCTACAATGACATCCGAGACTGGCAGCGGCGCGAAAAGGCAGCGAATGATAAAGATGACTCAACCACCGACTGGGATGATGTGGTGTTTGAGGTGGATTTGCTAAAGTCTCAAGAGATTAACCTGGATTATATCCTCGGTCTGATATTCGAGCACAACAAACAGAACAAGAGTAAAGACGGGCTGATTGAAGAAGTCAGACGTCTTATCCGCTCAAGCCTGGGCAACCGAGCCAAAGAAGGGCTAGTCATTGATTTTATTCAGCAGACGAACCTAGATGAATTGCCAGATAAGGCCGGGATTATTGATGCGTTCTTCGCTTTTGCTCAGCGCGAACAGCAGCGTGAGGCAGACGCATTGATAAAAGAAGAAAACCTGAATGAAGAGGCTGCCAAACGCTATATCCGTACGTCACTGAAACGCGAGTATGCCACCGAAAATGGCACTGAGCTAAACGAGACGTTACCAAAACTCAGCCCGTTAAACCCGCAATATAAAACGAAAAAGCAGTCAGTGTTCCAGAAAATCGTCGCATTCATTGAGAAATTTAAAGGGGTGGGTGGGCAGATTTAAGCGTGGAGGTTTGAAGGATATTGGCACTGATAACCTGTCTGTGAGCGCAGCACTTCGGACATGGATCCACCTATCACAATAAGGAAATGAGTTAATGACCTTCTGCGATAAACTAAAAATACATCTGGAAAACAGCCAGCAAAACCAACCCCAACGGGCAGTTATGATTGTTGAGCAGGCATTGTAGTCATGGGAACTGTATCCTATCAGGTAAAAAAAATCGGGCTGCTGCTAGAGCAGCGCCTCGCTATTCCGTCATACCAGCGCCCCTACAAATGGCAACAAAAACACGTCAATCAACTAATTGATGATGTTTTAACCCATCAAAATAAACAGAGCTACCGCCTTGGGACTGTGGTGTTGCTCCGGGATAAGTTAAAACCTGCTTATGAAGGTGAGCTCGATATCGTTGATGGTCAGCAGCGCCTTCTGACCTTAACCTTGCTTTGCTCAGTGCTCGATCAGAGTGGTGAGTTTTCAACGCCCCTGTTGGAACAATCTTTTGCTTCAAGGGTTAGCATCAATAACCTTGAGCACAATGCCAAAGTCATTGAGAACCGCCTCGTGGGACTAAATGATAACGAGCGCAAATCACTACTTCACTTCGTGTGTAACAAGTGTGAACTGATCGAAGTGACGCTCGATGATTTGAGCGAAGCCTTTCAGTTTTTCGACTCGCAAAACGCCAGGGGTAAGGCCCTCGCGCCCCATGACTTACTAAAGGCATACCATTTGCGCGAAATGATGGATGCTACAGAGCAAGCGGAACGACTACACCACGTTAGCCTGTGGGAGCAAGGAGTCAGTCCGGATGATGAATCCGCTAACCTACACCTCATTATGGGCGAGTATTTGTTCCGCATGCGCCGATGGCTGGATGGCGATTATGGCGTGCAGTTCAGCCGCCACAATCTTGAGGTGTTCAAAGGCGTCAACCTCTCCACCTCTGATTACCACTATCTGCAGTCTCTGCTCGCCGTGGATTTTGCAGTTGAACACTACAATAACGACCCTATCAGGAAGTGGGACAAGCAGAAAAAACCTTATCCGTTTCAGGTTAATCAGTTAATAATTAACGGAAAGCGCTTTTTTGAGTATATCCAGCACTACAAATCCCTGCATCACACCCTATTTGAAGGTGACAACGCGCTGCTTGGCAATTTCTTAAAAAGACATACCCGCTACGCTGGCAGTTCACGCAAAGGGGATATGTATATTAAAAATCTCTTTATGTGTGCAGTGATGGCATATTACGATAAGTTTGGCGATAAAGAATTAATTCAAGCCGCAACAATTTGTTTTTGTTGGAGTTACTACTTGCGCTTGCAATATCAAAAAATCGGCATGGACAGTGTTGATGGCTATGCGCGTGAGCCCCGAGGACTATTGAGAGTGCTCGATAAAGCGATCCACCCACAACAAGTCCTACGCTTTCAGCCAACGCGTTGTATAAACATTCGTTTTCAAAATGCCAAACCCGTAGAAGATTCAATCGCTCAGATGCAGGGAGAAGTACATGCCACTGAGTAACGATTTAGCCTTGCTGACCATCGAACAGTTATTCAGCGCTGATAGCCATTATGTTATCCCTATTTATCAGCGTAACTACGCCTGGGGCGCGCGGGAGATTGAACAGCTTATTCGGGACATTGCCGATGCTGCTGAAGCCCTTAAAAATGCAGAGCAACAGGAAGACCCGAAATACTATCTGGGCAGCTTGGTGGTATATGTCCGAGATGGCGCTGATAGCGCACACCAAGGCGTAATAGTCTATGAAACGATTGATGGGCAGCAAAGGTACACAACGCTGTCGATTTTGCTCGCATACTTAAAAAAAGTTGCTTGCTGCAGCGAACAAGATTTATCCCCGCTTCACCTAAATCTCGACTTTGACAGCCGTCCTAAATCAGCCCGAACGCTATACAACCTGTTTCAACAGGCTCAGGGCAATGATCCTGAAGAACCCTCAATCCGAGCGGCGTTTACTATTATTGAACGCTACTTTGAGAAAGAGAACATAGACACCAACAACTTTTGCCGATATCTACTCCAGCGCGTCACTATTTTGCGGGTTCCGGTGCCAACTGAGACTGATCTCAACCACTACTTTGAGATCATGAATAACCGAGGTGAACAGCTAGAAAAACACGAAGTGTTGAAAGCGAATTTGATGTCAGTTTACAACGGTGAAACTGCCGCAAGAAACGGCTTTTCTGCCATATGGGATGCCTGCGCTGACATGAATCGATATGTGCAATTGGGCTTTAGCTCAGAGGCTCGCAAAGCATTATTTGGTGAGCAGTGGCTCGGATTCCCGGCGAGTTTTGAGGTGATAAAATGCGCGATAGAAACTAATCGTGATACAGACGAAAAGCTGACTATACGGGATATTATCGAAAGACGATGCTTTCATCACACTGATGACAACGATGAAAAAGCAAAAGAGCAGCGTTTTGATTCGATTATCGATTTCTCCAACTTCCTACTGCATGTGCTAAAAGTGACAGTGGATAATGACGTGTCATTGGACGATAAAAAGCTACTTCAGGCATTTGAAATCATAAAAAATGACCGAAAAAAAATCACCCAGTTCGCTTTTAACTTGCTGAAGTTTAGAGTCTTATTTGATCGCTATATCATTAAGCGCGATCAGGCTGAGAAGTGGAGCCTGCTGACGCTTGAGTACTATGCCAGAGACAGGAATTCGAGCTTTAGCTATAACAACTCTTTCGATCAAGATGAACTGTCTGGTGTAAATAAACAACTAGCGATGATCTTGTCGATGTTCCATGTCTCCCACCCTGCCTATGTTTATAAGCGATGGCTCAATCGCTCACTGGCCATTTTGAATACTCTGGCTTTGGGTCAACTGAACGTTGACGGAGCGGCTTACCTCAGAGAGCTTGAGCAACTCAGCCATGAGTTTTTGGCTGAGATTTGTGGTGAAAAGGAGCAATTCGATGCAGAGGCTCTGCACCGCGGTACCAGCGTACAGAACTTTGTGTTTAATCTGCTCGACTATCGTTTGTGGCGTGATCTTACTACGGGCCAATCATTCGATGGTAAAGGGCTTAATAATCCAGATATTAAGAAACACTTTGATGGCTTCCAGTTTTCGCCGAGCCGAACATCGGTTGAGCACTACTTTCCTCAAACCGATCCCTCTGGCGCAAACAAAATGGGGGATGATGTCCATCGTTTCGGTAACCTCTGCCTGATCTCACCAAGCAGCAACTCGAGACTTAGTAATTATTCGCCGGCAGACAAGAAAAAATTCTACGTCGAAACAGAACGAGCAGAGAGCCTAAAACAAGCAATCATGATGAGCTATGAGGAGTGGGGGCCGGAGGGACAAGGCGTTAAAAACATAGCAAGCCATGAATACGCGATGTTGACATTGCTCAAAGAGCATCGAGATATGACCCAACCAACCAGGAAATAATGCGTGCAACTGTGTTTTATAATATCAAGTGTGATTACAATCGCTGGCGGTGCCATAGTGCCATAGTGCCATAGTGCCATAGTGCCATAGTGCCATAGTGCCATAGTGCCGTTGGCGGTCTCAGCTCTGAACGATTTGAAAACCAAAAACCTGATTAGGGCTGTGTCTACCTTACGTGAGTTGGAACAGTATGTTATACAAGCAAATTAGACGTCAGGATTCCAATATTTATGGAATCCTGAAAAGCTTGATACCTGCGACCGAGAATAGTGGTGAAGTATTTAGATCACTGGTGATGATGCAGTGAACCGATTGGACTGTGTCATAACATCTTCCTAGTTTTCGCAAAATTGTCACGGATGTCTAAATGGAGTCGAACGATTCAGGCGGAGTAGCCGCCAAGCACGGTTTCTTATTTCAGGACTGCGTAGCCGCTTACCATGTCACCCGAATGCTTCGTGACAAGACTATTCGCAGTGTTCGCTGCGAGGTCACAGACGATATCGACATTGTATCTGATGGATACATCGACTTCGTTCAGGTAAAAAGCACCGGCAAAGCACGTTGGAACATTTCGGACATCGTTCAGAATTCAAAAGGTGCTGATAAAAAGACGATCCCCTGCAGTTCAATTTTGCACAAATCAATGCAGTGTGAGCCTGACCCGGCCCTTGGACGTAGGTACTCCATCGTCACAGAGGAAAAGGTCAACAAAACCCTTGAGTACTTGACGATCAGCCCAAACGCCCGACTAGATAAGCTAGGTAGACAGGAACTCATCAATGATCTCAACAAGCGCACAAACAATTATTTAACAGACTCTGGTATAAGCATTTCAGATTGGATCGATGCGGCTAAATGGGAAGTATTTTCATCCCTGAGAGAACTGGAACTTCTGGGGATCAAGAACATACGGCTGGCCTCCCAAGATCTACATGGGGTCATTCTCAGTTCCGAAACTGTCGCCGAAGACATTTGGTGCCGCATCCTTGATATCGTGACGCGCAAGGGCGAGCATTCTCGACGCATTCACAGTGCTGATGACAAGTCCTACTTACGACCAGACCTGCTTGAGTGGTTCAAGCAGCGTGTCGAAGATGACCAATCTCGGTCAGGCCGCAAAATCTACGTCAAACGGGACTTACCCCACATCCTTACGCCATTTAGAGCGCCTATGGCTTCGGTCTGCGCTAAGCGTAAAGGCCAGGTGCTACATCAGCAGTACTCGCTTAAGAAATACCGCTACAAGCACATCGCGGATAACGTCTGCCAATGGTTGGATGAGGTCTTTCTCCGACCAAAAGAAATGTCTGATATTCATAAACTGACATTCATTGAAAAGCGAGAACGACTAAAGAATTCCGTCTTCAAGTCGCTCCATGACGTCAGTGAATTCCTGGGGCGAGTGTTGTTGCATGCAACGATCCGGCAGCACCACGAAAGCCAGCCTATCCCTTGCATGCTATACGTGGAAAAAGCAGGGGCCGAAAAAATTCTTGAAAACGTGCATATCGTTCGCCGCGATCCAGAAGGTGATCAGCTTTGGATTGGCTTCAGCGAGTTGGTGACTGATATTGACATTGCCGTCAGATTGCCGGAGATACGGGATCAGTTGTACGAGGACATTTCGGATTGCATCGATACAGCACGCAGAAAGATCCTCGACATTAAAGACGATAACTACCTGCTTCGCCACGATATTGACGAAATTCTTGATGGCAGCCAACCTTTCGATGCTCACCTCGATCGTTTCACGTTTGTTCTGTTCGTGGGCTACAACTCGAACCTGCTTACCGAGCCAGAAACGCCGGGGTTCGAGGGTGACCTGGAGAAGGAAACGACGGCGCTATTCGAAAAATTCGCGGCTGACCTTATCGAGGATTCGCCGTTTGCGAATCTTTGCATCCACGTATTCATTTATCCAGCCCCGAGTCTTGAGCGGTTAACCCAATTGGTTGATGAGAAGGTGAGAGAGGTTATATGACAGAGGTCTATGAACAGGCGAAGCATAGCCTGCAGGGTGAGGACTTCTCATCTTTCAATTATCTGTTTGCGGTTAACAAGCTGTTGTCTAATCCTGTTTCGTATGACTTGGGACGGGACTTGATCGTGCGAGCTCTCGATTCGCGCGAACTATTTTCCGAGCACACCACAATTTTGAAAAATATGGTGAGAAAATCAGGTTTGTTCCCGTATCTCAAAAAGGAGTTCACTGGCCTGACACCGGATGACCTAAGGGTGCTTGAGCTATACCAGACCCCATTCTCGAATGGTTATGTTTTCCACTCAATGCAGTTCCACATATTTGATCTGCTTAAGTCCGGTCAAAACGTGGTGCTGAGCGCACCTACAAGCATGGGCAAAAGCGCAATCGTCGATTCATTGCTCGGCATGGGAACCTTGAAACGGCTTGTTCTGGTTGTTCCGACAGTGGCTCTTGCCGACGAAACCCGTCGCCGACTGCAAGAGCGATTCGGTGACCGATATCAGATCATCCACCACAGTTCCCAAGTGTGCCATTCCGATCAGGCTGTTTACGTGTTAACTCAGGAGCGAGTGAACGAGCGTGACGACATCGTCAACATTGACCTCTTCGTCATTGACGAGTTTTACAAGTTGGCGTTCCGACAACTGAAAAGCGGGGACATTGATCATCAAGACGAACGAGTCATCGAGCTCAACATTGCGTTGAGCAAACTGCTTAAGGTCTCCAGGCAGTTTTACCTGACTGGACCGTTCGTTAACAGCATTCGCGGTCTCGAAAGACTTGGGTATCCGCATACTTTCGTTTCTACCGACTTCAATACAGTCGCGCTAGATGTTAAGACGTTCGGCATCAAAGCGAATGACGACAAAGCCAAGCTCAACGCGCTAGGGGAAATCGCGCACGCATGCGTCGACGCAACGATCATTTATTGCAAGTCACCAACTGTTGCGGGCCAGGTGGCGCGCGAGCTGATCAGGCTTGGGCATGGCACTCCGACTGAGAGTCCTCATGTCGACTGGGTCAGAGAAGAGTTCGATGCCGACTGGGATTACACAGTCGCACTTAGAAACGGTATTGGCTTGCATTTTGGCGCGCTACCGAGGGCACTGCAGCAATACACCGCCGACCAATTCAATGCTGGAAAACTGCGCTTTTTACTCTGCACCTCCACGATCATTGAAGGAGTCAACACTATCGCTAAGAACGTCGTAATCTACGACAACCGCGATGGAACTCGCAGCATTGACAAATTCACCCATGGGAACATCAAAGGGCGCGCCGGGCGCATGGGCGTTCACTTCGTAGGCAAAATATTTTGCCTAGAGGAAATCCCGGAAGACAACCTCAATCAAGAGGTGGATATTCCGCTCGGTATTCAGGACATTGATACTCCAATCAACCTCTTAGCCAGCGTTCAACCAGACCACTTGTCCGAGTTTTCACAGGATCGCTTTGATGAGGTTTTCATAAACGACCGTGTTTCCATCGACCTTGTGAAGAAGCATTCGTACTTCCGTGTCGAGCAGTTCGAAATGCTGCAAAGTATGTTCGAGATGATGGACGACAACGAATTTTCCTCGTTGGTGTTTCACTGGACCCCCGCGACAAACTTTCTCAAGACCTTTGCAAAGATCATTGCCAGACTGGTTCCCCATACGTTCAGTCGCAATGGGGTCCCTGTTAAGCCCACGGATGTCATGATCGCCAAACTTGCCGGTTATTTAAGTGCTGAAAGTTATTCGGAATATCTGAAAAATCAGATCGATTACGCACGACAGTGGGTTTCTGAAGGGGAGAAGCGCACTCTTTCCATTGCCCTCAACAATGATTTAAAGCTCATAACCAATACTTTCGGTTACACGTTACCTAAAGTGCTCAGCTTGATGGAGGATGTAGTTAAATACCACGCTTTGAAGCGAGGTATGCGCAGCAAAGTCGATTACACACATGTCAAATTGGCGTTCGAAAGTTTCCATCTACCACCAGGTGTCAATGCCTTAGAAGAGATTGGCATTCCCATTCAGACGTTACACCGACTGGTAGACTTGCTGGAATTTTCCGACGAGGCTGATGTGGATGAGTTGAGCCAGTATCTTCGGGATACTCAGGACATTTGGAGTAGATCGATTGGGTACGTTGATCAGATGTTTATCAGGCGCGCGCTCGGTATTAGACGACATTGATTTAGGTACGTTTGTCTACGGAACGCGGGAAAGCAACATTTTTGAATAACTCACATCTTCGGTAGGCTAGGTCGTCTACCAGGACGGGCTTCCAACCATCAAAAGATTACCGATATCTTAATACAAACAAATCAGGCCTTTCCAGCCATAAGAAAGGCCATTGTTGTAAAAAAAAATTACCCGCGACTGCAGCCGAAATTACGGTCTCCGTCACCGACTATTTTAGTCCTTACTTTGGTCATGTAATCCACCCTATTCATCAAATCGCTATAAGTCTGCTCAAAGTTGTCCCTTTTACGATTGATAAGGTATTTGCCATTTGGCGGGTAATTAACTAACTTCCCCGAGCTATCTATAGGGATGCCAAGTGCACTGTACCAAGCTGTCGTTATCATTGTACGTAACGTGTTACGGTTTAAGTCGTAATCACCTAAATGATAATAAGCATCCTGATTGAAACACAGTATCAAATGGTAATGCCGCTTTCCATTTTTGGTATATTCTCTGACCCATGCGTAACGTAAAGTGGAATGTCGACTATCAGGCCAGTCTTTCCGTTGAGTTTTAATATGCTTATCGTGTTTAAGCTTTGCTTTTAACGCACTGGTAAAGCGAGATATAGCACCAGAGTCAACCCTGGGTTGAAAGAATGGGTTATCCATATTTTCTGTATCAATTGGGTCATGCAGATCAACACGTAGAATCATTGAGTTAAGATGTTCGTTTAGGGAGTCATCAATAACCTGTTTGATTCTATCCCGATATAGGGATACATGTGATCCGAATTCACTATCGTATGTCATATAGTCTCCTGGCCAATGATATTGGAGTAAGTGATCGTTCTGATGTGTCTATGTACCTATATATTACCTATCAAGATGACAAGCTTTTATCCGAACTGGGTTTAGAGTTTGTTTTTACTCTTAAATTAAGTCCTTTTAGATTGTCATTAAAATCAAAAAACAGAATGAGTTATGTTTATTATTTTTGTTTTACCCCATGAAGATATAAATATTTTGTTTTGTGAAATTAAGATTCTAATTAATTCATTTGCCTTGTCGCGATTTCTAAATTTATTTGGCCCAAATTGTAAGATGATATTTTTCTTGAGGCAGGAAGAAAATTTTTGCGTGCAGTAATCTTTTATCCAACAATAAAGCTCATCTGCTTCTGAAACATCTAAAGAAAACTCTTCTTTTTTAGAGAACAAGCGGATGTATTCTTCAATATACCAAGCCACTATCTCCACTGCTGCTTTTACTGCGGTAACAGATATATCGCCTCCATCACCGCTGAAGTAATGAAGTAAGGCAGCAAGCCTCGCCATGTTCTCCGCCATTTTAGAAGCATAATCCTTAAAATCATAAAGAAGGCCAATCATTCTCATTTCTGACTCGACCTGGTTGTAGAATTCGATCCAATGTCTTTCTGCTTCTGCAGAGAATCGGAGGCAGATACGATTATTTTCATTAATTTTAATGATGCTCTCATTAACAATTTCCATAAGACGTTGGTGAAATACCGGCAAATGTTCATTTGAAAAAATTGGGTTGGAAATTTTTCTGTTACCTTGTGTTGAAGCAGGCTGGCACATGAGGCACCGTGCAAAAAATCCAATCCCCTTTGCCATATCTCCTTTCCTGTCGATATAACCCTTAAAAACATTAGGCTGGACCATCAGCGACAGTGTTATTCTTGCATCTCTAATTAATTTCTCGGGCTCGTTTTTCCTTTCCACCGTAAATATTGAACCATCCCACATCTTATTGATAAACGGCAGCTCGTTAAGTGTGTAACCATTAAAAATGATCCCAGCTTCATCAGACATGATGCCGACTGATCGCCAGTGCCCACAGAGATGAGCTTTAATAGCTGCAGGTGTGGCATCGTTAAATAAAAATTTGAATCTCACTGGAGCTTTCGGGTTTGTCGTAAGTAGTTCTTTAAGTCTTTCATTTGTTGCCAAGTGATCTTTGTTACGTCGAATATCTGATTTAAGTTTTGACATCAGCGCTTTTTTTTCTATATTAAAAATTGCTTCATCATTTCTCCATACGGTAAGATCGTGGGTGTACTTTTCAAATAAATCCTCTTCCAGTTGATATAATGGCTTCATCAGCAGTTTATCAACCGTACTCTTACGTTCACCTGATTCAGCCAGAGTCATTAAGAAAAGTGATACCGGGCCACGTAGATTATTCAATCGGCAAACATCAATCCGGTTCTGACAGGCAAGAGAAATTACCCCAAGAGCAGAAGCAGCAATCAAACCTTGAGGGGCCTGCGTATGCTGTTCCACTTCATAAATTGCATTCCTGATAATTTTAGGAAATGCATCTACAGGGAAAGGACGACCATTGAACATGCAATGCCTCTTATTTAATTAAATTAAGAAATTGTTTAGCAAATATGGCTATTCCGCTATTAATGGCGGAAATAGCAGGATGTTTACACTCCGATGACAGCAATTGAGTATGAATTCATGTAACACCCTCAAATAAGTTTACAGCGTTGTGATAACCACTCATCAATCTCGGCCTCAATCCATCCGACAGATTTCACGCCGAGCATTCGCTTTTTGGGAAAGGTGGCATCGTATCGTGGTGATTTGGGGTTCAACCAGTCATAGATGGTGGCCCGTGCCATACCTGTTTTTTGGATAACCGCTGGTAACCGTAGTATTCTAACGGCCGATGGATTGTTCATTCTTGTTGCCTCTCATTGGTTCACTTTGGTTGCAGAGAGATTAATGGGTATCTTTAAGGCAAAAAACCCATGTACCAAAAATACAATTTTTACAACCTCTAATACATTGATTTATGGTGGTTTTATGATTTCTCTGAATGATTTTTATGAACAAATTTGTAGAAAACGACGTGATCTCGCCTATCACATGTCCGAATGCGAATGGGCGGTGGATACTGATGTTCTAGAGGAAGATCATCCGGAAATACGGATTGAGCTAGGCAGAATGCGAGAGCAATTCTGGAGCTCTGAGAAAATAGGTACTCGTGTGAGGTTATATTCCTGCGATGTACCATGGGAAACAAGGCACCATACAGTGAATGGGCAACTGGAGTTAAAGGAAGAATACACTGAATTATATGATCCAGCTCAAGAATGCTGGAAAAATCTAAGTTCAAACCTTACCAAGGAAACGTTTTTACCTCTTGTTATCGAGCCATTTTCCATTAATGACATTTTCAAGGCACACCTTATGTTCGCCTCAATCTCTTTTTTCTGGGGAAAATCTATCATGTCTGAAAATGAAAACGTTGCCTTTAAAGCATTTCATCGGGCTGCGGAGTTATTTGATAAGTGCATAGGTATGACTTGGTTTAACATCTCTGTTTGTAATCAAAAAAAATTATCAGAAGTCAGGCGGAGTGCAGGAAAGAAGGGTGGCAAAAGCAAAGCGGAAGTGTACCATATCATTCAACTGAAGTTGGTTGAGCTAATTAATGACTCTGTTCCGAATGATGGGTGGAAAAATAAGGTTGTAGCAGTTAATGAACTTATCGAACCGCTATGGGATTTTATTCAAATGTCAGAGTTTGAGATAAATAATCAAAATAAAAAATATCGTGTAGCAACAATGAGTCAAGATGCTTTGGTTGATACTATTTTAAATCAATGGTCTTTAAAAAATGAAGATGTAAAACAAGCTTTCGATAGCGCTGTTCGTAGAAAAAAAAGAAGTAAATAATTACTACTTGCCATATAGACTAAATAGCTGCGCCTAATACATCTACACTTTCTATTTATTGACAAGTGATACGTTGCAAAAGGAGCAACACCCCACAGACTCGATGACTGCGCAGTCATACAGTGAAATTGCCCTAATGTCTTACCTCTGAAAGGGCTAAACGAAAGTAGAGCACTATTCCGCGTAGCTATTTAGTGCGATCTTTTAGAAATATCAGCCCAGAGAGCTGGGCTGATAAATATTTTATCCGACAAGACGAATTTTGCTCAAATGAGTTAAAACGATGCTACCACTATCTGCTGCTTTTACGAGATCAGCCCACCATTGCATCATCGGACGACGTTGCTCAAGATAATCACTGCGGTTATAAGCGCGACGCACCTCATTTTTGTCCACATGAGCAAGTGCGGCCTCAATAACATCAGGCGGAAACCCTTGCTCATTGAGAGCTGTACTTGCGATAGAACGCAAGCCGTGAGATACGAGTACACCTCCTAAACCGGCGCGCTTGAGTGCGGCATTAACTGTTTGGCTGTTCATTGGTTGGGTTGGTTTGATGCGACTGGGAAAGATAAACTCTCGGCCACCACTGAGTGACTTCATTATTTCCAGAATAGAGAGGGCCTCATCGGATAGTGGAACCGTATGGTCCCGGTTCATCTTCATTCGAGCTGCAGGAATTTTCCATTCGCTAGCATTGAAATCGATCTCATCCCATCGAGCCTCAGCAGCTTCGGCAGGGCGGGTGATGGTGAGAAGTTGCCACATGAACAGGCATCTTGTGGACATGCTGATACTTGCCGTACGCATGGTCTGCATTAGCTGCGGAAGTTGATCCGGCCGGATGCTTGGCATGTTTTTCTTTTGCGGTTTCTCGAAAGCTTTTCCGATGTTTACACTAGGAACAGCATCAATCAGGCCTGTGTTCTGCGCATAAATCATGACTTCGTTAATACGCTGACAAAGGCGGCGAACAGTCTCTAATGCACCTCTGGCCTGAACCGGCTGTACTGCTTTAACCAGAGTATGAGCCTTAATCTCAGTGACACTGATATCACCGATTGCCGGGAAAACATCTCTCTCAAGCGAGCGCCAGATATCGTCGGCATAGTCCTCTGTTACGCTGGCTTTCTTCACATTCCACCAACGCTCGGCAACTAACAAGAAGGTGTTGGTTTTGGCCTCTTGAGAATTCCTCACCTGTTCTTTCTGATGTTCCTGAGGATCAATGTCTTTCGCCAACAAAATTCGAGATTCTGCTCTGAGTTTACGCGCATCAGAAAGCGAGACAGCAGGGTAGGCTCCGAAGCTTTGCTTGGTTCGCTGCTTGGTCAGAGGTCGATAGTAACGGAACTGCCAGAGCTTACTACCACTGGACTTGATTAACAGAGTAAGCCCATCACCATCATATAGCTGGTAATCGGCATCTTTAGGTTTGGCGGCTTTGATTTCCGTATCGGTTAACGGCTTGGTTTTTCTTGCCATGGGGGAGTCTCCATGCGTTTAGGCCCAACGAAAACAATAGAGCTTTTCGTTGGGCCTATCAATGGGCCTAAAAGGTTCGGATTTAATTAGTTCTCTTCAGACTTCACGGGACAAATTGAGGGCACAAAAAAGCCCGCAGGGCTTGCGCCGTGCGGGCTCTTAGGACTTCATCGGATGACTCTGGTAATCACCGATGGAGAATTTTGGTGGAGCTGGCGGGAGTTGAACCCGCGTCCGAAATTCCTACATCCTCGGTAC
>OKSH01001467.1_pt1 | contig 20745 bp, 19 predicted proteins | sample 1601231 | NCBI WGS metagenome assembly OKSH01 (sample SAMEA3541596, study PRJEB24748) | human gut metagenome | biome: human gut; feature: human-associated habitat; material: faeces | place: China | collected 2012
TTGCCGTTTCTGTGCATCATTTGTTACGGTTTAGCTGAAGGCTGAACTGTAACATATTTTTAAAGCTCTGTGCGTCTTAATGCTCGCTGCTATACTCTTTTCCATAATATTTCCCGTATTTTCCGTAATAATAGTAACTGTTTTGTCTGACGTCCACTTTATTTAACACCGCACCCAAAATCCGGCATCCGCTCTTTTCCAACTGGCCTTTCACTTTTTGCAGAAGGCGGTGGCTGATATTGCCGCTCTCAATAACCAGTATGGCTCCGTCACAGTTCCGGCTTATAATCGCGCCATCAATCAGGTTTCCCATCGGAGGCGTATCGATTATGACATAATCAAAATTCTCCCTTGCCCAGGCAACTAATTTATCGAAAAGGGGTTCTGCCAACAGCTCTGCCGGGTTCGGAGAATAGGGACCGGAAAAAATCATGGTCAAATTAGGCAGATTCGTTTTATAAACTACCTCTTCCAATTTTTTCTGGCCGCTCAGGTATTGGGACAGCCCGTCAACTCTCCGGTCCAATTGGTATCGTGTGACAAGGATCGATTTGCGGATATCGGCGTCAATCAGAAGAACCTTCTTATCCAGCTGTGCCAGCGAGGCCGCTAAATGAAAAGTGGTCTCGCTCTTTCCCTCTCCGGGAACAGAACTTGTAAGCATAACAACCTGAATACCTGTGCCTGAAAACTGGATATTCGTACGAAGTGTTTTCATCGCCTCATTGTACTGATAATCTTCTATTGCCGTTCTTTTTAAAAAGACTTCGTTATCCATTTATCTGCTCCTCCTCTTTTGGCCCTTTTACTTCTTTCCTGATTTCTTCCTTCCTGGTTTCTCCCTTCCTGGTTTCTCCCTTACCCGGCTCTTTCGGTGATTTATGTTTTTCTTTTTTCTTGCCCTTCTCTCTCTTTTTGGGAATAACAGCCAATACAGGGATACTCAGGTATCTTTCAACATCTTCCTCACTCTTGACGGTGTCACTAAAGACAACACGGACCGCTATCAAGGCACAGATTAAAAACACCGCCAGGATTCCTCCAAGTAGTGCATTTCTCTTTATGCTGGGGCTGTAGGGCTCCGATGCCACCACACCGTCCTCAATCATTTTCGGCGGTACCATTTCCATGATTTCCCCAATGTAGTCGGAAGCGGTATTTGCGATATCATCCACGATCTGCTTAGCCATATACGGATTCTCATCACGCACCGTTAAAGACAGGATTCGCGTATTCTGCGGATTCTCCACCGTCAGCTTTCCGGCCAGTTCTTTGTAAGAATAGTCTAATTTGAGATGGTTAATAACACCCTCCATAACCGGCCGGCTGCTGACCAAAACCTTGTAGTCCTGTGTAAGCTGACTGCCGATTTGAAGATCTGCCAGAGAAGTCAAAGTTGTCTCCTTCGATAATATGTAAAGCTTCGCTTCTGATTTATATTGCGGGGTTATTAGAAATGCGCTGCCGGCGCCGGCAATGCCGATTCCGAGAAACAGGGCCACAAGAATCAGCCATAACCTTTTTTTCAGCTCAAACAGCAGTTCCCGGAGATCAATCTCTATCTCTTCTTTGTCTTCTGTGTACATCTTTTCCATTTTCCAGATTCCTTTTCTTCTTTAAATTAATCTTATCTATTTCCATCAAGCAGGAATTGACTTACTAAAACAGTTCCCCATTCAGGAGTTTCTTTGGCTGATAATAGGTCAGCCGCTCAAAAGTCTCCCTTTTGCAGTCCTTTAGCAGCCAGTCAACTGCTTTCTTTATTTCAGGCGGCCTGTAGTCCAGCCGGTGCATATCGGAACCCAGCAGATGGACATTTCCTTTTTTCACTGCTTTTCTGCACCAGATACGATCAACCGGATGGTTGATTCCCGACAGGCTGCTGAAATTCATCTGCATATAAGCTCCTGCCTGAATCAGTTCTTCAATGCAGCCGCTTTTCCTCAGACAGGTGAAGCGTTCAATATGAGCGAGTACCGGAATATAACCGGCCAGAGTCAGCTGGCGTACGGCCTGATAGATCTCTTTATATGTAACAGTAGTTGAAAACTCTATCAGAACATATCTTGTACCCCCCAGCGATAAGGCCCTTCCGGACTGCAGCGCTTCCACAATACCATCGTGGTAGAATAGTTCTTCGCCGGAATAGATTGTTAAATCCGGGGCAATTTCGCCTGCCATTTTTTTTACTTTTTCTAAGGCGTCCAGAATCTGGCCTGCGCTCATTTTATTATGTCTGTGCAGATAATGAGGCGTGGCAATCACACTGCGTATTCCCTGTGCATATGCTTCTTTCAGCATAAACCGGGTTTCCCCCAGATATCTGGAACCGTCATCTGCTTTGGGGATAATATGGGCATGGACATCGATTATCCCGTTTACTGACTGCAACATAGATACACTCCCTACATTAATAGTGTCAGGTGAAATAACATAATATTGATATGTTTTTATGGACAACAACATAATATAGATTATGTTGAGAAAGAAACCACATAATATAGATTATGTCGTGAGGATTTGGGATTTTTTTATTGCTGCGTGAATAGAATAATGAAATTTTTTTATAGAGTTTTGAAATATGGGATTTTCATAGACAGGAGATGGGATTTTTTGTAAATAATGGAGTTATTTGTATTTTTAGATACTTCATTTGGGGGAGCAAAATAAAAAACAACTGGTGATAATATTGCATTATCGATAGGTTATTGGTATAATATGGGAATTAAGGGTAATGTTATGAAAAGTGAAAAATATTAAATTAATAATTAATTTAGATTTTTTTAATTTTCTAATAGACGTTTTAGATTTTTAGGTGTATAATACGACATAATCTATATTATGTTGTAAATAAAAAGCTTTACCAGCATTTATTCTAATTGCTTTCTTATAGCAGGAGTTTCATTCGATCAATTTGCCGCCTGTGCTCTTCCCCCGATGATATGATATAAATCCTTGTTGTGTTGATACTGCTGTGTCCCAGTAGGTCGGCCAGCTTCGAAATGTCTTTTTCCATCTTGTAATAGGTCTTTGCGAAAAGATGGCGGAGGTTATGGGGAAAGACTTTGTTTTCTCTCACATGCGCTATCTCACATAGGTTTTTCATCTCCCGCCATACATTACTGCGGTTAATCGGGTTGCCCTGCTTGGTTATGAATATGGGACCCTGGCGGATGTGCTGCTTCTTTATATAGGTTAACAGCATCATCTTTAGCTTATGGGGAATGAAAATTTGCCGGCTCTTGCCTTTGCAGTTTACTTCGGCCACGCCGCTTTGCGCCGCTCGGACGGTAATACATTCCAGTTCGCTGATCCGGATTCCTGTACTGCAGATGGTCTGGATTATTAAGGAGAGGCGGTCTTTCTGCAATTCCTGCGCGGCTTTTATGAGGCGATAGTACTCTTCTTTTGAAAGTTCCTTTTCCTCTGGGCAGTAAACCCGGCGTTGTTGTTTGATTTGCTTGACTTTGCATTCGTAGAGACCGGCAAAATCGAAATAGTGATTCAGTGAGGCCAGCATGGAGTTGATACTGGCGGTGGCGTATTGCTGTTTTAGTTCCTCTTTGTAGGTTATGACCAATTCCTTGGTGATGGGGCGACCGGCGGTGTAGGTGAGGAATTTCTGGAGGTCGCGGAGGTATTTGGTGATGGTGGTGGGGGATTTTTCTTCACCTATTAAATAATGATAATAGGTGGTTAATCCGGGAATAGATATCGAGTTAGTCTCTGGAAACATCATTTCAGCCCTTTCTTATAAATTACGAAGTATAAATAAATCTACAGTTAGTTTTGATATAATCTTCTGTTTATTATACACATAAATTTCTGTAAGCACAGTCTCTGCCATATTTGAATCTGTTAGTTTTATACCTAATAACTAATTTTATTACATCCAATAACAGCCCAAGCAAAATTAGTTAGAAAACCGCTAGAGTTAATCAGAATTACTCTTAGGAAATTCTAAATTCCGACATTATATACTTCCTTTATAGCCTTATTCCACAAATCAGATGATCTTAAGTAATGCTCAAGAACATCCCTAACTGCTCCAGACCCTCCGTTTAAGGGACTCACATAATTGGCAATGTTTCTTATTTCTAAACAAGCATCTGCTGGACACCCTATATAACTTGCTAATGACATTGACGAAAAATCATTTAAATCATCACCAATATACCCTAAATCTTTTTTTTCAATATTATATCTAAGCATGAATTCCTGCAAAAAGTGTTTTTTATTTTTTATATTTTGAAAGAGATAATCTACTTCCAATTCGTTTAATCGTTTAGTTGTAGCTGCGCACTCACGTCCGGTAATTACAACTATTTGAATACCTACTTTTCGAGCCGCAAAAATGCCAGCTGCATCTTTTGTACAAAATTTTTTTAGTTCATTCCCATTTTTATCATAATAAATACCACCATCTGTCATGGTGCCATCAACGTCCAAAACAATATATTTCAGTACCATACTACACACCTACGATTGATAAAGAGAAGGGGTCAAAAAGTTGATTTGCATAGATGAATAAGTTCTTTTCAAAATTTTTTTTCTAGTATCTGCATCATAGTCATCTTTTCTAACAGTCCGTTCATATGATATATCATAAAAATTATTTTTATTCTTTAAAAAGCCATCAAAACCTGCTACATGAATTTTTTTTCTTTCTATCCGATTAAGTAAATTAATAAGCATTAATGTGGAATCATCACAATATACATCATCATGATAAACTAATTCATTTCTTGAAAATATCAAATGTACTTTTTCAACATCCTTTATTAAATTAGAAGTAATTAACATTTTTTCTCTGTCAAAAACTCTGCCACAATTATCAATTCTCTTTGAATTAGTAAAAAACACAAAATCTATATCTGACTTATCATAAACAAAATTAACGCTTATAACGCAAGCATTATTAAACTTGTATTTTTTAATATCAAAAGCTTGAATAGATGCCCCTGGCGCAAGAATTATTATATCATCATAGTTAGTTAATTCTGATTTAATGGTACTCAAAGCAAGTGCATCGTCTACTTCAACATTTATATATTTACTATAAAGTTCTTCTGCATATTTAATATTAAATATTTCTTTATGTTCTTTATCTATGCTTCCCAGTAATCTACGCATATCTTTTGTATGTAATCGCTCTTTCTCCTGGAAAAATTCTGCATATGTTCTATGCACGCTATATTGAGCAGACAACGCATACGGTATAGCGTACCCCCAAGTTACTTTTTCATATATAGGCATTATATAATCATCAATCGCATCATACACTGGTTCGGTGGAGTATTGTTTCCTATATGTCACATTCATATAGTCCATAATTTGTTCAATACATAAATTTCCAGGTACTTTTCCCATCCCATATAGAGAACCATCTATTGTGATATTTCTTGTTGGTGCAGCAATATTTAATATATATTGAGCTAATGAATACGCCAATCCTAAATTTGCATGAAGATGTAATCCAACTGTTATATCCTTGTCCAAATTATGTTCTATAAGATAATAAATACGTCCAAGATCCTCTTGACGCAAGGCACCAAATGTATCAACAATTGAAAAACCATACGGTTTTAATTTATTTACCCTTTCAATAATTTGTAAATAATCTTTATCACTTATAGCACTTCCATGGATTGGATTAATGTAAACTTTATATCCCTTTTTCATCAATACCTTTGCATTCTGTTCGGCCCACATAAATTCCTTTTTTCTAAAAGATAACCGGATATACTCTACAGTTCCATCATTATCTTCGAGATGCGTTAGATCAACATTATCTGCCATTAAGGAAATTTTAGATGCACCCATATCTTTCGGCAGTAATTCTTTTAACTCGGATATAGTATGGAATCTTGCGGTATCCTTGTCAGTTGGTGAATCCCACAAAAATCCTATCTCAATTATATCTATTCCTGCCTTAACAAGATTAGACACAATGGATTTAATTACATTATATCCAAACTTCCCCTGGTTTATATGCCCCCCATCCCGAAGAGTGCAGTCTAATAATTTAATGAACCCCATATAAGTCACATCCTTTTTTTAAAATATTACTATAAACAACATCAGCCAACACAAAATCTTCTGGATAGTCAATATCTATCGCTTCAATTTCAGAACATTCCACTATATAAGGATTTTTACCAGTCCTACTATTTAATTTATTAAATACTTCCTTTGTAAAAACATAGGGAGAAGAAAGTTCCATATAAATAGGGTTCATATCTTGTGTTCTTAGGGGATTGGAAAGTTCAAAGTTTAGCGGCTCATTATTTTCCCACAAAAAATTTTGCAGTTTTTTAGAACAGAAAGCAGAGTCGTATTTCCCTGATTGTACATTTTCAATACATTCTCTATAATGTTCCACAGTAACAAAAGGAGAGGTTGCATGCGAAAGAACATAAATATCAGAATCTATATTATTAACAAACGCTGTATAGATTTCTCTTCCAAGAACATCTTTTTCATCCAATGACTTAGACCTCAAAAGCAAATTGACACCATTTAGTAGAAACTCTTGTATTGCAGGGTTACTGCAATACACATAAACTTCATTAATTACCCCCTCTTTTTTAAGTTGAAGAACTTTTTGCTGTACAAAATAAATTAACGGTGTTCCGTCAGAAAACCTTTTGGTGTTTTTCCCCGGTGTTCTTTCATTATTCATTTTAATTGGAATAAACGCTACTGTTTTCATGTAAATCTCCTTAATATTTTTTATTCACATTTTCAAAATAGACTTTAATATTCGCGCGATTTTTTCACGGCATATATAAATCACAATAATAAAGATTGTTGTATATGTTATGAATGCAATCCATGGTGATAATACATAATTTAAAAAAATAAATGATACTGTCAAAAATATCTCGAAAATCAAATTGCTTTCCTGCTCAACTCTCATAATTTTTGATAAATAAATACTTGCTATAATGCTTCTTGCCGCGATGGCTATAATCATCGCAAATACTGCCATGATTACTTCGTGATGAAAAAAATCAAAAATTATACACAATGCCAAACTCAAAAAACAAGAAAAAATATTTATGTATAAAAGTCCTCTTTCTTTGCGTAGCACTTTTAAGTAAGTGTTATATAACATTTGCATTTTTCCGTCAAATACACATATTGGAAGTATTACTGATAAGTATCTCAAACTATCTGTATAGTGTGGAAGCCACCATGTAAGTATTACTTTTATAGGAACATAAAAAATTAAAACCCCACATAAAATGATTCCTAAAGAATCTCGTAGCATGATATAGATTTCAATTTTACTATTGTTTGTAACTTGTCTTAAAGCTGGAAACATTACCATACTAATTTGTGTGATAAACTGCAAAATGAAATTCACCAATGATATGGCTAAAGAAAATAAACCAAAAGTACTGATATCCCACCGGCTGTCTACAAAGCCTCGTCCAAAGCCCAAAATTAGCGAACTTGCTATATTAGAAAAAGTAAGATTAATTCCAATTCTCATATTATAAAATGTTTCTCGAATTGTGATTTTTAACGATGACCACTTCGCTAAAATGAAATCCTTTCCTTTAAACATGGAATATATCATAGTAATACTCTGTGCAGAAACATAAAGTATAATATACTGTTTATATTCATATTGTTTCATCACGACTAAAAAAAGCAATATAATAATAAATACAGCACGAGAAATAATAATTCCTGTGGAGTAAATTTGGGTTTCATTAGCAGCCTGAAATATATAGCCTAATCCCCATGCAGCGTTGGCAGTAATAAGATAAAATGCTGTCATTACCCAAACAAAAATACGATTTTGATCTGACATAACAAATGGAATGGCAACAAGTACAAAACTACTTATTATTAATTGCCATATAACCATAAAGCGAAACTGAGAGCCAATAAGAGACTTATCCATATCTCCTAAATTTGTTCCCCCATAACGTAAATATAATCCATCAGATAATCCAAAGTGAAAAAATCCTACATATCCGCTATAAAATATAAATAATTGCCAATAGGCAAATTCTTCAATGCCTAACATTTTAGGTAGAATAAGAGAAATTAGTATACTCAAAATTGTAGAGGTTCCTTGTGCTATAAAAGCATAAAGAAGATTTTTTTTAAACTTATCCATAAATACTTTTCCCGTCTCACATCAAATTATGTTAACTAACCACGTCAATTTCCATGATATAAATATCTCTTCATTAGATGATATAGTCTCTCACTTGGAAATCTTGTCCCAAATAAACGGCTTAAAAATCCAATCTTCCATACCGACCCTATAAAATCCCGTTTTAACTCATTTGGATGTACTATATACCATAATTTTTTTTTAGGACACGCCATAATTGATATCTGTGTATCAAATACCCTAAAATTACCAAAACTTTTTAATATAAACTTATTAGGCTTACGCCCCATCAAGTTCATATTAATTATTCCGATTAGTGGATCTATTAGAATATTTTTAAAATATGGATTATCCAACCAGTATTTCGTGAAATCTATAGCCCCTTTCTGGTATTGAACAATAAAATCTTTTTCGTTCACAATTTGCCTATCAGTTTCATCGTACTCATATTGATAATAAACAGGTTTTGCCTCCCCATTTACTATTTCGAAGCGTTCTACAGAACCATGATGAGCTAAAAATGATACTTCAAAAATAGCAATATATGATGAGATATTATTACACTGGTCTTCATTACGGCCTGGTTCATATATAAATCCTTTAGCATTAATTTTATGTTCAAGTATTAATTGAGCCTTAGGATTCAGTCCTACATAGTAACCAACAATTTTACTTTCTATATGAATTTCTTTTAAAAGTTCTTCGATCGCATACTGCATAGTTCCATTATAACCAATATCAACTAATGCAATTTTTTCGTTACTAACATTATCCAAAATGTATTTTTTCAAAGCAAGATATTCGTTTTTCGAATTATCAATAATGTCCTGTTTAATAATTTCAAATAATTCAATAAATCTTTTGTCTTTAAATAAATCTTCCTTTTTATAAAATGTATCTATTACTAATCCAAACGAATCAAGCAAATCTATATATCTGTCTGGTTTCAGTCCCACCCTATTGAGAAAGATACCAATTGTAATTCTTGGTGACATGGATATTCGTGCTAATATATCACTTAATTCCGGATGTTTCCAGAGCAGAGGAACGATCCATGATCTTCTTGATGCAAATAGATATTGAGTATGATAATTAAATGTGTCTGTCTGATCAAATATTTCCTTAACAATTAATCCATCCCTAGATAAGAAATATACTTTCTTAATATTGTTCTTTTTGAATTCAAAATTTAACCATTGACAAAAACTAGCAAGCAACGGACCAAAGGCACGTAAACCAAGATTATATGAATAGCTATCTTTTTTAGCTAAAGCTTTGCTTATTGAATTTAATGTTCTATAAATTAAATCATTGTTATTTTTATCCTCTATATTTTTGAACTCTGATAACACTTCAGGCTTATAATGATAAGCATTCATACCACATCTTAATGCATTAACATAATCACTTTTGAAGTTGTCACCAATATGTAAAATCTCCTTTTTATTTAAATGAATATCATTAGCTATATGTTCAAAAATTGTCCCTTCAGCTTTAGATTTTTTCACTTCACAAGAGACGTAAATTTTTTCGTATCTATATATGCCGCACACTTGAAGTATTTTTTCAAGTTCAACTGATGGAAGATACATATCTGATGTAATTACCACTTTTTTTCCACATTTCAAACAATAATTATAAAAATTAATTACCGGAATATTAGGCTGACATACTTTTTGTTCTATATCAATTTCCAATTTCATTAAAGCATCAATATTTTCTATCCCTGCAATAAATTTTATTTTTTCATATATATCTATCAGTGTCGCCGATTTTTTGAGTTGATTTGCTTCTTTTTCAGCTTGTATACGTATTTTCTTAAAATCACAAGCATTACATAACGTTTTATACTGGTCACTTAATTGCATAATTGAATACAAATCTGTTGGTTTATCTAGGTTTCGAATTATCAACGTATCAAAAATATCAAAAGATATACATTCAATTGAATTATTTTTAACAATCGATTCTAGTTGTTTCAAACCGCCCCTCCTCTTGATAGTTAATCAATTTTGAAAATGCAGGTGTTATCCATAATAAACCTATTAGCAAGTAAAAATTGCCACCACTCATAGCCCCCTCTGCCTGTGCAATTATAAACGTAGTAAATAAACTTACACTCGCCCAATTATATAATTGTATTGGGCATTCACTATTTTTAAGCCTTCTACCGATTATGAGCAAAATAGCAATAAAAACTATAAATGTACTCACTCCCCCTCTAAATAATATATCTAAAAATGTATTATGAGCGGTAGTTGCTCCTGCAGCAATTGAGGTTAGCCATCTCATATTATCACTTTTTTGCAAACCGTATCCTAATATAGGATTTTGAATAATTTTATCCCATACTGTAGACCATATTATAGAGCGCGCAAATACTGTATTCCCTGTTCCACGTATAAAAACAAAAATAGCATAAGAAGATAACGTATTCATATTAGTAATTATTAAACTCATAATAATATGAAATAAAGATACAAATACAAAGTTTAATCTTAATTTATTCTTTTTAATTATGACCAAGATTAATGACAAAATGCCAAATGCAATAAATCCTAATATACCACTTCCTATATTCAATACTGATATTGTTATCCAAACCACAGTATACATAGTTATTAATCGAATAATACTTTTTATTTTTACTTTGTGAGTTATGTAATTTAATAATTCAACAACACATCCCAACATCAGATATAATGTTTGAGCATTTCTAAGCCCTAATATCCAACATTGATCTGAAATCCATCCTTGTTCTGTAATAAATAAATATAAACCTTGTGGAAATATAAATATGGTTAACAAATTAATATATATTAATATTTCCAAAACAGGTAGTAGTGTTCTAAAAAGTAAATCAGGAATTTCAGATATTACAATATCAAATATCATAGTTGCACCAAAGGATATAGCACATAATACCAATGCAGAAAAAACGTCTCCACCATTAATGATAGTTGAAGAAAGTGGAATTAAACTATATGCTAGAATGAATAATGCCAAATAAGACTTCTTTCGTTTATAAATAAAATTATAATAGCCTAGAACTATTACAGTAATAATACGTGTAATATCAAATAATTTATCGAGCCACTCAACATTTTCAAAATATCCGGGTTTTAAAAAAGCCAAAAATAGTAACATCCATAACAATCGACTTTTATTAGGTTTTCTTAAACTAAAAACAAGTTTCATTATGATTCCGCCCTATTATTTATAAATTCCTTAAAAAAATCATTCCTTTTTTTATCCAAATTTTCTTTTATATATTTTTTTGCTGTTTCATAACTACGCACTGCTTCTTTTTCCATATTAGTCTTATTAATAGATTTGATAATCGCCGTTGAAATATTCCTAATATTTCCAGCACGAAAAGAAAATTCATTTGGGCATAATTCAATATTACCACCTACATTAGAACAAATAATGGGACACGCTCTGCTCATTGCTTCAACTACTGCTCTACATAATCCTTCACTGAAACTTGGCTGAATATAAACATCAATGTTATCTAACCAATTATATACCTCCTCATGTGGGCGGTTTCCTAAAAACTTCACTTGATCGACAACACCACATTTCTCAGCGCAGGAATATAAGTATCTACTGTTCCCACCACCTATTAATTGGTACTCTAAATCAGTAATACCTTGTTTTTTTAATTCAGCTAATGCGTAAATGACATATTTCTGCCCCTTCTGTCTATCCTCTAAGCTTGCTGCCGTTCCGAGAATTCTCTTTTTTACATGTGAGCTCTGTATTCTTTTAATTCGGCGTTCCAAAATTTCTTCCGATATCTGCTTAATTTCTACATCAGAACAGCCAATGGTTCTACCTTTACACGGATATCTATTCTGTAGCTCCCGTTCAGTAACATACAAAGCAAATGGCGCTTCTAATAAATTCTTTTTACAAAGTAATTCATTAAATGGAGCCACAATTTTGCCTTTTAGACTATGATTCCAGTTGGTTTCAAAAGCAAATCCTCCTACAAATAATAAATAGTCTACTCCCTTTTCTTTACAGAGAGGTATTGCTTTCTGAGCATAATAACCCGTTGAGGAAGAAATAATTACCTTATCAGCCAATCCAATCTTTTCGCGTAAAATATTAGTAAATCGTATTCTTTGATCTAAATTTAAATAATTTCTTAAAGAAAGATAGGGATTTGGACCAACAATTGGTTTTGCCAAATCAAGAGGAAATTCATCATATTTTTTACATGCTTCTACTTTGCTGCATCTAATTCCACTATCTCTTATAATCATAATAAGTTCAGAACTTAATTCTGCATAGCGCTTAATTGTATTTCTATTCATATGAGAATTAAGATATAAATTCCCCTCATCATCTTGAATAGTTCGTGCATTTTGAGTAATAAAAAGTAATTTCAATTATTAGTTCTCCTCTTTTTTAAGATATCCTCTAGAATCACTCTATCATAGACTTCTAACTCACCACCACGTGTAGCATTATAAATTTTCACTCCATGATGTTTGGCATATTCAAAAGCAGCCTGATATCCAGCGATATTTCTATCTCTTAAAGTATCCACCGACGTATCTATAACGCCATGTTCTACAAAATGCATTTCTTCTTTTTTAGTAAAATTACAATCTGCTCCAATAAGATAAATTTCCCTAAATCCCATATACACAGCAATTTCAATTAGAGAATATGTAATGCTGAAACCACTATATACTCTTCTGTAGATATCCTCAGAGAATTTTGCATAAAAATTGTTATGAAACCATCTTTGATATGCATGATAGGACATATTTAAAGGAAAAATATTCCAATTTTCACCTATTTTATAATGCCATTTAATCCTATCAGATATAAATACGTTATCAGCGCTTTCGTAGTAATGTAATATTGCATTCTGTAATTTTTTATAAACTAAGTGATCCTGAATTCCATAATATGTTGGTCTAAAGTTTGTTTTGTCAAAGATTTTTATTATAGAATTCATCCCAAAAGTTATCTCTTCTTTCAGCAGTTCTAGATCTTCTATTGAAAGACTTGGGCCAGTGGCAATTATAAAGCATCTAGCACCATCATGCCTGTTTTTAAATTTTTTTAAAGAATCGTACCTTTTACTCCCAAATCCCATACTACTCCGTAAAAAACCAGTAAATTCATTCCATAGGCTAACTACTGCAAAGGTAATTAGACAAAAAATCTTTATAAATACTCCAAAAAAAATATTTTTATTAGCAATGCTAACGAGTTTTGTTACCATTTTTTACCCTCCACAGACTTCGATATAAAATTTAATATATTTTTCCTTCATTACTTCTGTGTTGTAAATATCAAGTACATCTTGATATGCCTGCTCCATTAATTCTTTTGGATAACGCTTCATCGAAGCTTTAATTCTATTTGCATACTCCTCTGCCTTTTCACAAACGTACCCATTAACCTCATCCTCTATAACACTTTTGTTTCCCATTGTATTGCTAACTAGGCACAGCTTTTTCATATACATATTCTCAATTAAACTCATTGCTATTGCTTCACCTAAAGAACATAGTACAAAAGCATCTGCTTCTAGCGCTAATCTTAGAGCTTCTTGACGTGGTTTCCAACCAATTATTTCTATATTCGACGCGGTCAATTCCTTTTCAAGTTCTCCATTACCGATCCACATAAATTTTGCATCGGGTACCAACTCTGCAATTTTATTAAATAACTGTGGTTGTTTTTGAATACAAATCCGGCCCAAAGTATACACAGTAAATTTTTCATTTTTATCAACTTTAATTCCATCAAGAGAATTCGAAAGTTCACTAAGATTTACACCTGTTTCAATATAAGCTGTTCTTTTTGTTAAACTATTAGCAACCCTATCTTCACTTTCACAACATGTTAAAGTAATTGCATTAGAAATCTTTCCAAGGATTAATTCCAATAACCAATATATTTTGCATTTAATACTATTTCCCATTAGAATGTGAGCGTAACCATGAGGGGTATATACAACAGTATTATTCTTTCCTCTAAAGGCCAATCGGCCAATTCCTCCAGCTACAGATGAGTGTAAATGTATTACATCTGGTTGTAATTCGCCTTCAATCTTTCTTAGTTTCTTTATGGCTTTTATACCATCCTTTATACAATTTGTACCTTTAGTCCCAAATCCTTCAAGTTCAATCATATTAACTCTTGAATCAAGAAAATCTTTATAATTCTTAGGTGTCTGAGGCCTCAGTGAATATACTAAATAAACAATAAAATCATTTACCATATCATTACAAAGCTGCGAGACATAAGTAAAAACCCCTCCTCCAAATGCTTCGCAAACTACTAAAATTTTTTTCATTACTCAGCCTCCCTAATTCTTTCGTTTCCTTTTAATATAAAAATGCCTACTATAGAAAAATAATCAAAAGAAAAACAACTCTCATTAAACTATTTATCAAGGCTGTGATCTGACATACATAGCCCCATTGAGTATCTTATAACATCGGTGCCCTAAATTTAGAAACGACGAATCATACCAATAAATGCCACTGTACCTTACCTAAAATATTTTTTCAGCTAATTTATCCCCTCCCTTATTACTTACCATAATAATCTTTTGGGGGTCTTAGATAATCTTATTAAAACATATCCCTCATCCCCCCAGAACCACCCGCCCCAGAGGAACAAGGGACACTCTCTCCAAATAAAATCATCTACTCCAAAGTCATCAAATCTTACTTCTTATAAACAATCGTAAATGGAGTTGTTCCGCTCAGGTTCACGGAAATTTCTTTCGTAGCATAATTAATGCTGCTAGGCGCCATCAGCTCCCACGCCTTTGTTGTCTGGTTGTAATACAGAATCTGAACATCGTTCAGTCCTTCTACCAGGTTCGGCACGTAGAGGTTCAAGCTTACGCCGTCTCCGGCCAGTGCTGTCTGAACCGGTGCTAACGGAACGTATCCAACCATGTTGTTTGTTCCGATTGTACGGTACAGAGCCTCGGTTCCTGCGTTGATTGTATTGATCTTATCAATCAAATCCCAGGATAATCCTGCCTCACGAAGAGCATTGTTGTCTGTGGCAAATGACACAGAACCACTTGCAGCTGCGCCTCCATTGTTGACAACCGGCGCTGCACTCTGCTCCAGCTTTCCAGTCTTCAGAGACTCGCTGCGGCTGCTGCTGTTGTCATGAGACGGTCTGGAACTAACACTTCCGGCTGCATAAGCAGTCAGAGGCTGTGCCATCAGTGCTGCTGCAATCAGCAGGCCTACATATCTCTTTTTCATGTCCTTCACTACTCCTTTCTAAATAATATTTATCAATAAATAGCGGTCTTTCGGCTGCTAATTATTGTCGCCTTAGTCTGCCAAAAGCACTGCTTCCCGATATAAAGCAGCTACTTTACTTCCTTGTAAAACAGCTCAACCACCATTCTCTTCAGAGCTTCTTTATCGGGATGATATTCGTCAAAACGTTCTGTCTCAACGGCCTCACCGGGCACAGTCAGGAAGTCTCCCTGCCCTATTTGCTGCTGGCTGTTCAAAACTGCCAGCCCCATATCCATATATTGGTCTTTGGCCATGTTGGTGACCATATGTTCCTCGATATCCTTAACAAGACGGGTAATCAATGTTTTATCTGTTCTGGCTTCCTCTTTTACCTGTTTCAAGTATGCTTCCATATACTGTTTCTGGCGATCCATACGGCCGATGGCTGTCTGAGCTTTAGTAATATCCCGGTAACGGACAAATATCTCCGCCTGCTTTCCATTGAGACGGACCGTTCTGCCTTTTGTCAGAGCCGGATCTCTGCTGTCCAGCCCCTCGTCCTGAATCGTAACCGTCACGCCCCCCACTTCATCATTCAGAAGTGCAATGGAGCTGATGTTTGCAGCCAGATAACCATCTATCTTCAGGTCAAACAGCAGATTGGAAACCGCCTCCTGCAAAAGCTCACAGCTTTTTTCTTTTCCATCACCGTAAGCAAAAGCCAGCGTCAGATGCTGTGTATCCTTTCCCAGTTCGTTCCCCATCAAGTCAAACAGTGTAATCTCCGTCATCGTATCCCTGGGTATCATCAGAATCCGGACCGTATCCCTGGCCATATCCTGGGCTGCAAGAAACAGTCCGTCCGCCTGCCCGGCCACACCGGATGCCTGGTAGGATTCCAGTTCCCCCTGGGTATCCACGCCAATACAGAGGATTGCACGGACCGCCGTATTCCTGCGGTATAATTTCCCGTCCAGTTCTATAAGCCCATCCTGCGTTTTGCCCGACGCCAAATTCAGGTCCTGCCCTTCCGAAAGACCTGCCTCCGCCTGCTTCTTATCGGTGTAGAGGCCGTAGCTAAATCTTACAAACCAGATTACGGCAACCAGGAGGCATAAAGCAGCAACAGCCAGAAACAGTTTGTTATATATCAGCTTATCTTGATTTCTGTTTTTTCCTGTCCCGTCAGCCATCGTTACTCTCCTGTGTTCATCTTAATAATTGCTTCTTATTAATTACTTTTCAATTTATTGCTTCTTAAATTAATTGCTTTTTGGCCTTCGCTTTTAAGTTGCCCCCCGCTGGAACAGGACGACAAATACCGTTTCAATCAAGAGCTTGATATCCAACCAGATAGACCAGTTATCGATATACTCAAGATCCAGCTTCACCACTTCCTCAAAGTCGGTAATCTCACTGCGGCCCTTTACCTGCCACAAGCCCGTCAGCCCCGGTTTCAAGCTCAGTCTCCTTTTATGCCGCTCCTCATACTGCATAAATTCCTCCTCGGTGGGAGGCCTTGTCCCAACAAGGCTCATATCGCCTTTCAGTACGTTATAAAATTGAGGAAATTCATCAATACTTGTTTTTCGAATAAATTTTCCCACCTTTGTAATTCTGGGGTCGTCTTTCATTTTGAACATGAGGCCATTCATCTCGTTTTGCGCCAGCAATTCTTTTTTCCGCTCCTCCGCATCTATATACATGGAACGGAATTTATAAATGTAAAATTTCCGCCCGTTTCTGCCGATTCTGCTCTGCTTGAAAATAGGCGCCCCCGGCGATTCCAGGCAGATCGCCGGGATTGCAAAGATGCTCAGGATGCCGGTCAAAAAAAGTCCGACAAAGCCTCCCACAATATCCATTGACCGCTTTAAAAATAACTCCGTCGGTTCAAAAATCCTTGGACTATAGGTCAGGACATGATAAATGCCAAAATCCTCCACCGTTTTTTCCCGGTTCCCGCGGATAAAACTGTTAACCGTTACATGGGTATTGATTCCGATTGTCTCCAGCCGTTTAACAAACTGCCCGATCTCCTCCCTGCCGGAATCCGGAAGGCTTAGCAAAGCCTCGTCAATCACCTGATGCCTCAGAAAATCCTCCAGTGATTCACTGCTCTCTTCCATATAGGAACGGTTATCCCTGTGCAGAATCTGGTAGATTGCTACCTGCTTGTCCTCATCCTTTTCCTGATTATCCACCAGCATCAGGGCAACTGCTTCGTAATCATACATGGTAGATGTCACAAACTTGTGCATGACCTTCAACGCATTTTCTTTGTTTGAACAAATTAACAGCCGTTTCCTGTTCTGCGGATTTCGGTAATAGGTAAATAATGAATTTTTCAAAAAAACTCTTCCCAGATACATCCAAATTACATTGAATACAAAAAGAACAATGTAAAAGGATCTCGGAAATTTTGTTCCCACCCTGCATATGTAAAGAAGAAATGACATTACCAGCGCCATTTGGAAATTGACGGTAACTACTATTCGAAATTCATTCCAGTTGTTCCTACTCATCAGACTTCTCTTAGGCTGGTAAAACAAAACGACTAAAATATACACGACCAGGAGCACTGTCCCGCCAAACCAGAGTTCCAGCGAAGATTTCCCTTTTAATACCGGTTGGCGGATGATTGCCGCCAGAATATAGGAGACAATAATCGCCGCTATATCCAGAACCATGTAGAACGTCCGATTTTTTAAAACCATTTCATACCCGCTCCCTTATAACTTTACAGCCGTCTTTACCATACGTTAAACAGAAGCTGTTTTTACCTCTTTCCCCTGCTTCGCATTCTCATGGCCGTAACCATAATACTTGCCGTATTTGCCATAGTAATAATAACTGCCCTGCTTGATATCCACTTTATTAAGCACGGTTCCAAGTATCCGGCACCCGCTTTTCTCCAGCTGGTTTTTTACTTTCTGAAGCAGCCGGTAGCTGATTGCTCCGCTCTCGATAACTAGTATGGCCCCGTCACAGTGGCGCGAAATCACGGCTCCGTCGATCACACTCCCCATTGGAGGTGAATCAATCAATATGTAGTCATAACACTCCCTGGCCCAGGCAATCAGTTTAGTGAATAGTTCTCCCTCAAGAAGCTCTGCCGGATTTGGAGAAAACGGACCTGAAAATATAATATTGAGATTCGGAATATTCGTCCGGTAAACAACCTCTTCTTTTTTACACTGGCCGCTCAGATACTGAGACAGCCCATCCACCTGATGCTCCAGATGATACCGGGAAACTAATACCGACTTTCTGATATCCGCGTCAATCAACAGTACCTTCTTTCCCAGCTGGGCCATGGAAGCCGCCAACTGGAATGTTGTCTCACTTTTTCCCTCATTAGGAGCAGAGCTGGTAAACATAACGGCATGGATATTGCTTCCTGAAAACTGGATGTTGGTTCTGAGTGTCTTCATGGCTTCCTCATATTGATAGTCATTGACTTCAAATCCCTTTAAAACCAGTTCACCCATGCCTCTCTCATCAGGGCTAATCAAATCTTCAATTACGATTTCATCATGCATCAGTTCTCTCCCCTTCCTTTTCTGTCAGCGCCGCTCTTTTGTCTGGTACCGGCCCCTTTCTCCGGCGCCTTAGCGCCCCGGCCGGTGCTGCGGGATTTTTTCTGTTTTCCCTGGCCCTTTTTTCTGTCTTCATTTCCGTCTTTCTTAGGAATTACTGCAAGCACCGGAAGATCCAGATATTTGCTTACATCCTCCTCGGATTTAACCGTATCATTCAGAATCACTCTTACAACAATAAAACCGCAAACAAGCAGCAGACCAAGAATTCCGCCGATTATTGTATTCTTCAGAACATTGGGACTTGCCTTTTCAGACGCAACCTCTCCGTCCTCAATCAGTTTCGGCGGTACCATTTCCATAATCTCACCAATGTAATCGGAGGCGGTATTGGCAACCTCGTCAACAATGGATTTGGCCAGATACGGATTCGGATCCTTTATCGTCAGGGTAAGAATTCGCGTGTTATTCGGATTATCAATCGTCAGCTTTTTCTCAAGTTCCCTGTAAGTCATATCCAGCTTCATATGGTCAACGACTCCCTGAAGGACGGGTCTGCTGCCGACAAGAACCTTATAATCCTGTGTCAGCTGGCTTCCAATCTGCAAATCTGCCAGGGAAGTCAAGGTTGTCTCTTTGGAAAGCACATAAAGCTTTGCCTCCGACTTATACTGGGGTGTAATCAGGAATTTACTGTAGGCTCCCGTGATTGCCGCTCCGATCAGCAGTCCGGCAATAATAAACCATATTTTTTTCTTCATCTCAAAGAGAAGCTCTCTGAGGTCAATCTCAATTTCATCATCATCCTGGTAAACTTTTTCCATACTCTTAAAATCCTCTTTATCCTTATTGTCTTTTTGTGTTTTTATCTGTCAGAAACATGTAAGATTCTGTTGTCTGTCTATGTTCTTTCCAGCTTTAAATTAATTATTTTCTATAAGCTATCTCCTGCCAGAATTGCGGAAGGATTTTCCATCGTCAATTTCTCCGCCAGCTCCTCCCCTCCTCTTTTTTTCAGCCATTCCAGGGACTTTGCCAGTTCCGGCGGCCGGTAATCGAGACGGTGCATATCCGTACCCAGCAAATGAATTCTGCCCTCCAGAACCTGTTTTCTGCACCAGTTCCGCTCGGATAAACCTTTCAGCCTGCTTAGACACCTGTAATTCATCTGCATATATGCTCCCGCATGAATAAGTTCATCTATGGCTTCGCTCTTCCTTAAACATTGATAGCGCTCGATATGAGCCAGAACTGGAAAGTATCCGGACAGAATCAGAGAACGTACTGCCAAAAATATTTCGTTGCAGGGCACTCCAGGCATAAACTCAACCAGTACATATCTTGTCTCTCCCAGAGTTAATATTTCGCCTGAAGCCAGTTTTTCCGTAACTCCGTCGAAATACAGGATCTCCTGCCCCTGATAAAGCTTCATTTCCGGTAAAGACACAGCGGCTTTCTCCCGAAGAAGCTGCATCTTCTCTCTCAGCCTGTCTGCGTCCGCCCGGTTATGTCTGCGCACATAATGCGGTGTTGCGATTACTCCGCGGACTCCTTGTTCATATGCCAGTTTCAATAATTCTATCGTTTCTCCGATATACCTGCATCCATCGTCTACCCCAGGCAGTATATGGGCATGAACATCGATAATTCCTTTATCCAGTAACATTTAGCAATCTCCAACTGTGGTGTCTAAGCTTCAATACAACATAATAGTGATTATGTTGTATTTTTGCTTAATTAGAGTTGGTATATGCCGATTGACTTTTAATAATTTGAAACTTATATGTGTATTTTTATGAAAACCAAATATAGAATAAAGATTATTAATTTA
>OKSH01001481.1_pt1 | contig 20569 bp, 16 predicted proteins | sample 1601231 | NCBI WGS metagenome assembly OKSH01 (sample SAMEA3541596, study PRJEB24748) | human gut metagenome | biome: human gut; feature: human-associated habitat; material: faeces | place: China | collected 2012
CACACGATCTTGCGACCACAGGCACCTGAAGCCTGCGCGTCTGCCAATTCCGCCATTCCTGCATTTTTTCAACCGGCTTGCTTCGCTTTGTTTGCTCCGCTCGTCGACTGCTCACTTATAATAACTCAGGAATTGGATAATGTCAATAGAAAAATTCAAAAAAATTAAAAAAATTCAAAAAAAATATTTTGAGTTAGTTTTATACATTTTTTTTGCATATGGTGTTGAAAAATGACGATTCCTGTGATACAATCTTGAAGATTTAGGATAAAATAAGAGAACAAAGAAAGGGAGATTGTATGAAAGCATTTCTGATATTGGAAGATGGCCATGTATTTACAGGAACCAGCATTGGTTCTGCAAGGGAAGTCATCAGTGAAATTGTCTTTAACACTTCCATGACCGGTTATCTGGAAGTAATGACAGATCCTTCTTACGCAGGACAGGCGGTGTGTATGACATATCCGCTGATCGGAAACTACGGAATCTGTTATGATGACCAGGAATCAAGGAAGCCGTGGATTGACGGATTTATTGTACGCGAATTATCACGAGTTCCCAGCAACTTCAGAAGCGTAGACACCATTCAGCATTTTCTGAGCAAAAACGACATTCCGGGAATCGCAGGAATTGATACCAGAGCACTGACTAAGATCCTTCGTGAGAAGGGAACCATGAACGGAATGATCACAGTTGATGAGAACTATGACCTGGATACAATCATCCCCAGATTAAAAGCATATACAACAGGAAAAGTGGTAGAGAAGGTTTCCTGCCGCGAAAAGGAAGTGCTTAAGGGGAACGGACCGAAGGTTGCCCTTCTTGATCTGGGCGCCAAGAAAAACATTGCACGCTCACTGAATGAGAGAGGATGCCAGGTTACTATTTACCCGGCTCTGACATCTGCAGAAGAGATCCTTGGAGACAATCCGGACGGCATCATGCTCAGCAACGGCCCTGGAGATCCGAAGGAATGTACTTCTATTATTAAAGAGATCAAAAAACTTTACGACTCTGATGTACCTATCTTTGCTATCTGTCTTGGACATCAGCTTATGGCTCTTGCAACAGGCGGAGACACCCATAAGATGAAATACGGTCACAGAGGCGGAAATCATCCGGTTAAAGACCTTGAGACAGGAAGAGTATATATTTCTTCCCAGAACCATGGCTACGTTGTAGACGCAGAGGGACTTGAGGAGAAAAATATCGCACATCCTGCATTTGTAAACGTCAACGACGGAACAAACGAGGGTATGGCATATAACGGAAAGAACATCTTTACTGTACAGTTCCATCCGGAAGCATGCCCGGGACCACAGGATTCCAGTTACCTTTTTGACAGATTCATGAAGATGATGGGAGGAGAGAAATAATGCCAAGGAATAAGGACATAAAAAAAGTACTTGTAATCGGCTCAGGCCCGATCATAATCGGCCAGGCAGCAGAGTTTGACTATGCAGGAACCCAGGCATGCCGCTCCCTGAAGGAAGAGGGCATGGAGGTTGTACTTTTAAACTCCAATCCTGCTACCATCATGACAGATAAAGACATCGCAGACAGAGTTTACATCGAGCCTCTGACTGTTGAGGTCGTAGAGCAGCTGATCCTCAAAGAGAAACCGGACAGTGTACTTCCTACACTGGGCGGACAGGCAGGTCTGAACCTTGCCATGGAGCTTGAGGAAAAGGGCTTCCTGAAAGAGCACAATGTACGTCTCATCGGTACCACAGCAGCAACGATCCGTAAAGCTGAGGACCGTCAGGAATTTAAGGATACAATGGAAAAGATCGGCGAGCCGGTTGCAGCATCCAAGGTCGTAACAACTGTAGAAGACGGTGTTGCGTTTACTCAGACTATCGGTTATCCGGTTGTTCTCCGTCCTGCATATACACTTGGCGGAAGCGGCGGCGGTATTGCGCATAATGAGCCGGAGCTTCGTGAGATTCTTGAGAATGGTCTCCGTCTTTCCCGCGTAGGCGAGGTTCTTGTAGAGAGATGTATCGCCGGATGGAAAGAGATCGAGTACGAGGTAATGCGAGACAGCGCAGGAAACTGCATCACAGTCTGCAACATGGAGAACATTGACCCGGTTGGTGTCCATACCGGTGACTCTATCGTAGTTGCTCCTTCCCAGACCTTAGGAGACAAAGAGTATCAGATGCTCCGTACATCTGCTCTTAACATTATTACAGAGCTTGGCATCACAGGTGGATGTAACGTACAGTACGCTCTTCATCCGGAGAGCTTTGAGTACTGCGTTATCGAGGTTAACCCTCGTGTAAGCCGTTCCTCCGCACTTGCAAGTAAGGCTACCGGTTATCCGATCGCCAAGGTTGCAGCCAAGATCGCACTGGGTTACACACTGGATGAGATCCCGAACGCCATCACAGGCAAAACATATGCAAGCTTCGAGCCGATGCTGGATTACTGTGTTGTTAAGATTCCGCGTCTGCCATTTGACAAATTCATCACAGCAAAACGTACACTGACTACACAGATGAAGGCTACCGGTGAGGTTATGAGTATCTGCCATAACTTTGAGGGTGCTTTAATGAAGGCTATCCGTTCCCTGGAGCAGCATGTAGACAGTCTGATGTCCTATGATTTCTCACATCTTTCTGATGAAGAACTGATGGACGAGCTGAACATTGTGGATGACCGCCGTATCTGGAAGATCGCAGAAGCCCTGAGACGAAATGTTTCCCAGGAGAAGCTTCATGATATTACAAAGATCGACATCTGGTTCATCGATAAGCTGGCTATCCTTGTTGAGATGGAGCAGGCTCTGAAAACTCAGAAGCTGGACAAAGACCTTCTTCTGGAAGCAAAACGTCTGGAGTTCCCGGACTACATCATCGCAGACCTGACAGGAAAGACAGAAGCTGAGATCAAAGACCTGCGTAAAGAGTACGGCATCCGTGCAGCATACAAGATGGTTGATACCTGTGCAGCAGAGTTTGCGGCAGAGACACCATATTACTATTCTGTATACGGCGATGAGCAGACAGAGAATGAAGCTGCAGAAACAAAAGATAAGAAAAAGATCCTGGTACTTGGTTCCGGCCCGATCCGTATCGGTCAGGGTATCGAGTTCGACTTCTGCTCTGTACACTGTACATGGGCATTTGCGAAAGAAGGATATGAGACGATCATCATCAACAATAATCCGGAGACAGTAAGTACAGACTTTGATATTGCAGATAAGCTCTATTTTGAGCCGCTGACACCGGAGGATGTTGAGAATGTTGTAAATATCGAGAAACCGGACGGAGCTGTTGTTCAGTTCGGTGGACAGACAGCCATCAAGCTTACAGAGGCACTGATCAAGATGGGCGTTAAGATCCTCGGAACATCTGCTGAGAACGTAGATGCTGCAGAGGACAGAGAGCTCTTTGATGCCATCCTTGAGAAATGTGAGATCCCGAGACCGAAGGGACATACCGTATTCACAGCAGAAGAGGCGAAAAAAGCTGCCAATGAGCTGGGTTATCCGGTACTTGTCCGCCCGTCCTATGTACTTGGAGGACAGGGAATGCGTATCGCTGTCAGCGATGAGGACGTGGAAGAGTACATCGGAATCATCAACCAGATCGCACAGGAGCATCCGATCCTTGTTGATAAGTACCTGATGGGTAAAGAGATCGAGGTCGATGCAGTATGCGACGGTGAGGACATCCTGATCCCTGGAATCATGGAGCACATCGAGCGTGCAGGTATCCACTCCGGAGACAGTATTTCCGTATATCCGGCACAGACCATCAGCCAGAAAGCAAAAGATACCATCGCCGAATACACACGTCGTCTTGCGCAGGCACTTCATGTTATCGGTATGATCAATATCCAGTTCATCGTTGTAGGCGAGGATGTATATGTGATCGAGGTTAACCCGCGTTCCAGCCGTACAGTACCGTACATCAGCAAGGTAACCGGAATTCCGATCGTTCCTCTTGCAACAAGAGTCATCCTTGGCCGCAAGATCAAAGAGCTGGGTTATACACCGGGACTTCAGAAGGAAGCAGAGTACTTTGCAATCAAGATGCCGGTATTCTCCTTTGAGAAGATCAGGGGCGCAGATATCAGCCTCGGACCTGAGATGAAATCCACAGGTGAGTGCCTTGGTATTGCAAAAACCTTTAACGAGGCTCTTTACAAAGCCTTCATCGGAGCCGGAATCCGTCTTCCGAAGCACAAACAGATGATCATTACTGTAAAAGATGAGGATAAGAAGGATATCATTCCGATCGCAAAACGTTTCGAGGCTCAGGGATACCGTATCTTTGCAACAAGAGGTACTGCAAGCGTACTGACTGAAAACGGAATCAAGGTAACACGTACCAACAAGCTGGAGCAGCCGTCTCCGAACCTGATGGACCTGATCCTTGGTCACAAGATCGATGTTGTTATCGACACACCGCCACAGGGTGTTGAGCATCAGAAAGATGGTTTCGTGATCCGTCGTAATGCCATCGAGACAGGTGTCAATGTGCTTACAAGCCTTGATACTGCAGAGGCTCTGGTCACAAGTCTTGAGAATACAGACCTGAACCACCTGACTCTGGTAGATATCGCCACCATCGACAATCGATAAAAAATTGTAAATTTTGCGAAATAAAAAATTAAAAGTTTACGAATTGTCAAATATGTAATATACTGATAAGGACGGGGCCGTCGTTCACATACCGGCCCTGTCCTTATCTTGCTTTTGGAAAGGAGTTAATATGATTTTTATAGAATTACTGAAGGTTATCCTTCTCGGTATTGTGGAGGGAATCACCGAGTGGCTTCCGATCAGCAGTACCGGACATATGATCCTTGTGGATGAGTTCATCAAGCTGAATGTATCCGAGGCATTTATGGAATTTTTCCTGGTGGTGATCCAGCTTGGCGCGATCCTGGCAGTTGTTGTACTGTACTGGAACAAGCTGTGGCCTTTTTACATAAGAAAAATCCCGAAGAAAACACAGATGGCACTGCGTAAACAGCCGGCAGTACCCAGAACTGTCCTTACTTTTGTAGAAAAATACTGTGATAAGGACAAGTGGATCCTCTGGTTTAAGATCCTGGTAGCATGTCTGCCGACGATCATCATCGCTCTTCCTTTTAATGACATTATTGAAAAGAAATTTTACAACTATGTGGTCGTTGCCATCATGCTGATCGTTTATGGTGTGCTTTTTATCGTTATCGAGAACTACAACAAACGCCGCAGACCAACCTGCACCAGACTGGATGAGCTTTCCTTTAAGACAGCGCTGATCATCGGCTGCTTCCAGGTGCTTTCCGTGATTCCGGGAACATCTCGTTCTGGCTCCACCATTATCGGAGGAATCCTTGCAGGAACATCCCGTACAGTTGCAGCAGAATTTACCTTTTTCCTGGCAATTCCGGTTATGTTCGGAGCAAGTCTTCTGAAACTGGTCAAATTTGGTTTTGCTTTCAGCTCCACAGAGCTGATCATCCTGATCGTAGGTGTTGTGGTATCCTTTGTGGTATCTATTCTTGCCATCAAATTCCTGATGGGATATATCAAGAAACACGATTTTAAAGTATTCGGCTGGTACAGGATCATCCTTGGTGTCCTGGTGCTCGGATACTTCGTTGGAAAAACATTGTTAGCATAAAATTGCAATCTGGAGGTAATCATTATGAAATATAAGAAGCTTTTGATCGTACTGACAGCAGTGACGGCGCTTGGTATTGCCGGCTGTGGAAAATCTTCAAAGGAAACAGCAGAGGTGACACCAACACCGGTTCCTACAGCCGCACCTACGGCTGCACCGGCTACATCCACACCGCTTCCCACATCTACACCTGCACCGAAGCTGATCGGTGTAAAGACCAGTACTGCAAAATTTGTTTATCTTACCAACAGCACGAAGGGAGAGATCCGTGAGATCTATCTCCGTGCGGCAGGAGGGGAAGAATGGGGCAAAAGTCTTGTTCCTGCAGAAGCTACCATCAAAGATGCGGAGCAGGTGCAGATGTATTACACCCCGGATTCTGCAAAAGATGCCATCTATGATATGAAGATCGTAGACGGAGACGGAAATGCCTATGAGATCTACAGTGTACAGCTGAGCGATATGGAAAAGGCAAAACTGATGATCGATAACGGAGAAGCATACCTGACCTATACAAGCCTCAGTGACAAGAGTGAGAAGAGCACCATTGGCAATGTGGAAACTGACAACAGTGAGGCGGACAGCAGTGATTCCGCAGACAGCACAGATGCTTCAGATCTGACAGATAGTTCTTCCGGTATCACAGATACTTCTTCCGACAACAGCGATGGAGGCTATGACAACAGCGATGGAAGCGATGACAACAGTGATGATGGAAGCGATGACAACAGTGATGATGGAAGCGATGACAACAGTGATGACGGAAGCGATGACAGCAGTGATGATGGAAGCGATGACAGCGGCGACTATGTAGATGACAGCAGCAACAGCGGCAGCGGTGACGATTCTCTTGACAACAGTACAGATGACAGCGGGATTGTCTGGGATGATAACGGAGACTGGTCAGAGGAATAAACCGGGATCCTGTAAGCAGAGGGAAACATGGAACAGACATTTCTTGAAAAACTGAAACGAGTAAAACCTGGGGATCTGCTTCACATTATTAAGTTTATCCTGGCATTTCCCATTGCGATGGTCTACAGACTTTTTCGCAGGGATCTCTGGCTTCTCTGTGATACGGAGAATGAATGCCGGGATAACGGATTCTGGCTGTACAAATATCTGAGAGAAAATACCAGTGAGGATGCAGTGTACGCCATCAACAGAAAATCTCCGGATTATGCCCGGGTAAAAGATCTGGGACCGGTGATCCAGTATGGAAGCTTCCGTCATTGGATCTACTATCTGGCTGCATCAAAAAATATCAGTTCCCAGAAAATGGGAAAACCAAACGCAGCCATCTGCTATGTGCTGGAGGTTTACGGAATCCTACGGAACAAGCGGGCGTTCCTGCAGCATGGGATCATTACGGCAGATCTTAGTTTTCTGTACTATCCGCATACAAAAATGAGCCTTTTTGTTACCAGTACCTATGATGAGTGGAAATATGTCAATGACCGGTACGGATATCCGGAAGGCTATGTGCAGGAGCTGGGACTGTGTCGTTTTGATCAGCTTCATGATATGAAGATAAAAAAGAACCAGATCCTGATCATGCCGACCTGGCGTATGTATATCCGCAATGAGATCTCAGCCTCTGATCACGATCTGGAAGCACAGAAATTCATGGAAACCGATTATTACCGTTACTGGGATGCACTTCTCAAGGATGAGAGACTGATCCGCTATATTGAGGAGAACAATCTTCAGATCATCTTTTATCCGCACAGGGAAATGCATCGGTTCCTGAAATATTTTCATGTGGATCATCCGAAGATCACAGTGGCGTCCTGGCCTGAGTACGATGTGCAGACACTCCTTAAAGAGTCCGCAGTGCTGGTGACGGATTTTTCCAGTGTGGCCATGGACTTTGCCTACATGAAAAAGCCACTGGTCTACTACCAGTTTGACAATGAAAAATTCCGGCAAAGTCATCATCAGATCGGGTATTTTGATTTCCGGAAAGACGGCTTCGGTCCGGTATGTGTAACGGAACAGGAAGTAACGGACTGGCTGATCCGCCTGCATAAGCAGGGATTTGCCAATGAAGCGATCTATCTGGAAAGACACGGAAAATATTTTGATCTGTGGGATACAAAGAACTGTGAAAGAAATTACAAAGCGATCAAAGAAATGTAACAGGTGGTGAAAAATTGCAGCAGTTAATGGAAGCTCCGGCGGAGATCAAGGTAAAAACCAGGAAATTTTCGCTGACAAAAGGAACCATAAAGATCAGTTTTGAGCTGGAAGGATCCAGAGGAAGGATCCGTTCCCTGAGGCTGAAACAGCGAAATGCAGTGCTGGATACAAGCTTTCCTTTTGAAATGCAGACAGCAAAAAAAGGAAATACGATCGTGTACCATGCACAGATCAATGTAGAACAGTATCCGATGGAAACCGCATTCTGGGATGTGGTGGCATCTGTGGATAAAGAAGGAAAAGGAAATTATGAGGATGCGATCCTGGGAGGCTTAAGTTCAAAACTTAAACTTAAGCTGATCCTTTTTCCAAGATGGACCAGAACCGGGGATGGGCATATGGTTTATCCCTTTGTCAATGGGGCAAGGCAGTTTACCATCCAATACCGGAAATATGATCCGAAATATGACAGCTATGCATTTATAGCAAAAGAATTTCTTGCATTATTCTGCTATTTTATCCTGAAACCTTACTGGGATCATAAGAAATTATGGCTGATCTGCGAGAAATACTGTACAATGGCACAGGACAACGGCCTCTATTTTTTCCGGTACTGTATGGAGCATGCACCGGAGAAGGACAGAAGTCGGATTTTTTATGTAATAGATAAAAAATGTCCGGATTATCAGGCTGTAAAAGAGTATGATGCCAATGTGATCCAGTTCATGTCATTTAAGTACATGATCTATCTCAGCGCTGCACGGTATCTGATATCCACCGATGCGATCCGGCATTTTTACATCTGGGATTCGCCCAACAGCATCTACAAGGTTCTGTATCAGGCACGGAAGAACATCGTATTTCTCCAGCATGGAGTGATGGGCTTCAAGCAATGCCACAGGACCTTCCATAAAGGCGGAGGCAATCAGATGGCACTGTTTGTGGTGTCTTCAGGTTATGAACAGAAGATCATCCATGATTATTTCGGATACGATAATGAAGAGATCATCATTACCGGACTAGCCAGGTGGGATGTGCTGGAGGACAAGTCAGATCCGGCTCATAAAGAGATCCTGCTGATGCCTACATGGAGAAACTGGCTGGAGGATATCAGCGAGGATCAGTTCAAAAAAAGTGAATACTATCAGCGTTATAAAGCATTTCTGCAGGATGAGAGGCTTAAGACTCTTCTGGAAAAGGAGGATATCACGCTGAACTTTTATATCCATCCGAAATTCCGGGAACATATCCGGAGCTTTCAGGTGGAAGACAGGCATATCCGTCTGATCCCATTTGGGACCATGCCGCTGAATCAGCTTCTGATGAGCTGCCATATGCTGATCACCGATTATTCTTCTGTTTCCTGGGATGTCTACTATCAGGAAAAACCGGTGATATTTTATCCTTTTGATCTGGAAACCTATGAGAAAGTCCAGGGAAGCTATATGGACTACAAAAAAGATGTTTTCGGAGATCTGGCATGGGATCAGAACCAGCTGGTAGATCTTATCGGAGAATATGCGAGGAACGGATTCCGTGAAAAACCGGAGTTTTCAGGAAGAAGAGATGAGCTTCTTCCCTACAGGGACAATGACAACAGCAAACGAATCTATGAATATATAGCCAATGCTCAAATACCGGACAAACTGAAAAGAAGGCTGAAAGAGAAAAAATTTTAATGTAAGGATACAAAAGGAGCAATATGAACAGGGAGTATGAATTTTCAGTAGTTGTTTTTGCAAAAGATACCGCAAAGCTTTACAGAACCTTTAAAAATGTACGTGAGGTCACACCTAAAGGAACGGTACAGATCCTTGCAGTACGCACAGCAGGAGATGTGGATATCCCTGATGAACGGGACATGAGGGAGTTGGAAGAAGCCGGAGAAAAGGAGAAAGAGCTCAAGGACGAAGAGCTGGATAAGATCTACGGAGAGTTCAATCCGGAAGATTCCCGTTTCCGGGAGATGCTGGATGACAGGGATCTTTTATATATTGACGGACTGGAATGCGGGAATCTTGTGGCGGAGCTGAAGGATAAGGTGGCCGGAAGCTATGTTGTTTTTGCAAAAGCTGGAATCCGTTTTTCCCAAAAATCCAGTGCAGAGGTCAGACGCTGCTTTGAGGAAGACAACAGAGATGTTGTCATAACAAAGATCCGTGGAAAAGGAAATATTCATGTGCGGGAGCATAATAACTACTGTGACCGTTTCACCGAAAAAACAACGCTGGATAACAATGTATATCTTCTGCATCAGCTGTATGTCGCTTATACATTTGCAGCAGATCAGGTGAAATGGGTATCCGAGATCCGTCCGGAGATCTGGTATCTGGATGTGATGACTATGGTATATCAGTCCGTTGTAAGCTGCCGGAGTCTGGGAGTGACTTCAGGGGAAGATATCTATGTGCAGATCCTTGCGGACCATCTCATGGTGGAGGATTGGAAGAATATGCTGCAGGATCCGGAACAACTGGAGGTATTTTACCAGGAATTTTTCCGAAAGATCGCAGACTGCAGAAGAAAAGAAAACCCTGTTCATGAAAAAAATGCAGATTATGTGCTGCTGTATTACAGCGCAAAAATGGCTGATATCATATTTGATAACGAGGAGCTTGATGAAGAGAAAAAATGCAGATATGAGGAAGGCATCGAAAGCTTCCTGAAACAGATGGAGTTTCCGGAAATCGTGATGTCCAGTCAGCATCTCAGCAAGGCAAACAAAGTATATCTTCTCCGGAAATATTATCCGGATATCCGAAAAAAATTCCCGGATCAGGCGGACACGATCCTGAATCCCATATATGATAATCTTAATGTTAAGATATTCCAGCCGGAAAAAGACCAGCTGCACTGTGAATTTTCCATTGTGGAGCCTGTGAGCAGGACAAACCGCGCATATATGATGACTGGTGGCAGCACCTATGAAGCCAGATGCAAATATACACTGGGAAGAATCGGCTGGTGCAGGGAAGAAAGTGCCGTTGAGAAGCTGTATATCGTGGACATTCCGCTTTCTGAGATCAGTGAGTTTATCAGCTGGGGCACAGGCACAGATGGACATGTAAATAAAATGTACAATATTTCTTACGGAAAATATGTGCCATTTACAAAGAAGCTGCCGCTTTTCCTGCATATAGAGGATAAGCTTCTGTATCTTAACGAAAAAGTCCGGATGATCCGTGGAGAGGATCAGGAAGATGCAAAAGTTCTGGGCCATCAGTATGAAGTAACCGTAGAGCCATACAGCCGGAGCAGGGAGAAACAGCTGAAGAAAAAACGCACCAAAGCAATATTTTTTCAGGGAAAGGCCGGAAAAAAGGCAGTTCTCGTGCGTAAGCTCTATGAGATGCAGAAGGCGAAGCAGAAAAAGCAGATCTGGCTGATCTCCGATCGTACAACACGCGGAGATGACAACGGCGAAGTGATGTTCCGCTATCTCTGCGCCAATCCGGACCCTACGGTGGAGCCGTACTTTGTAGTCAACAAGGATACACAGGATTATGTGGAAATGAAGAAGCTTGGAAAGGTTGTGGAGCCTTTCTCCTGGAAGCATAAGCTTCTGTTCCTGCTGAATGAATTTTCACTGTCCTCCCAGGCTAACAAACCGGTGATCAATCCTTTTGGAAAGCTGGAGTATCTGTACCGCGATATCATCTATGACAAAAAGCTGGTATTTTTGCAGCATGGTGTGACCAAAGACAACCAGTCCAAGTGGCTGAACAAATACAACCGTAATCTTTTCGGATTTATTGTCAGCACAAAGCCGGAATATGATTCTGCCTTTACCTATGACTATTTTTATCCGGAAAAAAATATCTGGCTTACGGGAATGCCGCGTTATGACCGTCTGGTCCATGATGAGCGTAAGTATGTGACGGTGATGCCTACCTGGCGCAAGAGCCTTTCCTCAGGAACCGATGCCAGAGGAGTATGGCAGCTTGGAAAAGAATTTCAGGAAAGCGAATATTTCCATTTTTATGATGATCTTCTCAACAACGAAAGACTTCTGGGAGCGGCAGAGAAATACGGATATACCATCTGCTTCATGCCTCACCCAAATACCATTGACGGTCTGCATATGTTCCGTCAGGATCCACGGGTAAAATTTATGGATTCGTCTTATTCCTACAAGGACATTTTTGCCCAGACAGATCTGATGATCACGGACTATTCTTCGGTTGCCTTTGATTTTGCATATTTGAGAAAACCCATCGTATACTCCCAGTTTGACAGAGACAGCTTTTTCAGTGGCGCGCATTCCTACACAGAGGGATATTTTGACTATGAGAGAGATGGCTTCGGAGAGGTGGAGCATACACTGGACGGAACTGTGGACCGGATCATCGAATATATGGCAGACAGCTGTCAGATGAAAGAGGAATATCGGAAACGAATGGATGAGACCTTTGCATTTAATGATCGTAACTGTTCCAAACGTGTGTATGAGAGGATCATCGAGAATCGGTAATATGGAGGTTGGATTTTGGAAGGAAAGCAGGCAATAAAGTTTGATAAATATAATTCTCAGGCGATAAAGGGCATTGCCATTGTTATGATGCTGTTCCATCATATGTATCTGAGTCAAGACAGATTTGAGGGACTGAATGTTGTTTTTACTCCGTTTTCGGCAGATCGGATCATGTATCTGTGCAGAACATTTAAGATCTGTGTACCGATCTATGCATTTATTTCCGGATACGGACTGTATCTCAGTTACAGAAAAAATAATTCCACACCTGGCAAGTGGACAGCCAAAAGACTGATAAAAACAATGGGAGGGTTCTGGATCATATGGGGGCTTTCTGTTGTGATCTTACAGCTTTATAACGGCTATGCCGTGACCAGATATTTCGGAAACGGAAATATTGCCAAAGGTGTTAGCGCAATGGTGCTGGATTTTTTTGGTCTGGCGAAACTTTTCGGAACTTCGACTCTGAACGGAACCTGGTGGTATATGAGCGCGGCGATCATTTTTATCATCTGCGTGCCGCTGTTTATGATAAAGGAAGAATATCTGGTATTTATTCTTGTGGCTGTTGCGGCATTTCCGCGGACAATTTCCATGGAGGTTATGGGAATTACAGGTATTTATGCATTTTTACCGGTATTTCTCATGGGAATGTGTGTGGCCAAGTATGATCTGTTTAACCGATGGTTTAGGATATGGAATGTTGGAGTGAAGCATGCTTTCAAATTTCTTCTGGAACTTCTTGCGGTGTTTATTTTGTATAAAGCGTACAGAACTTTGCCGCTGAAGGTATACAGTGAGATCCACTGGGGTGTGTATCCAATTGTATTTATGGCATTTTGCTGCGAATTTATTAATGTTATTCCGGGAGTGCGACAGATTTTACTGTTTCTCGGAAAACATTCCATGAATATATTTCTGATACATACATTTATAAGACAATATTCTTTTGTGTATGTGAGTGGATATTTTCTGACCAATACACTGACGCTTCTGCTGGCTTCACTGGCCGTGTCCATAGCGCTGGAATGGCTGAAAAAGGTAAGCGGATACAACCGCCTGATCCAGAACATCTGTGTGAAAATAGGATAATAAAGATAAAGGAGAAAGACCTGTCATCGTCTGTGGCAGGTCTTGTTAAAGTATGAAAGCAAAGAAAATAGTTTGTATATATTGGATGATATTAGTAATGATTTTTGGAGGCATTATTGGTATCAGAAGTACAGAGATAAAGGTCGAGGCTGCTGAAAGAACAGTACGATTTTGGGATAACAGTGGAAATTATCTTCAGAAATCCGGCGGAAACTGGTATCTGAAAGATTCAAAGAAGCGAAAACTTAGCGGATTGCGTTATTTGTCAATTCCAAAGACAGAGTTTTTAAAAACAGGATTTTATATGTTTGACAAAAACGGAAAACTTTTGAGAAAACAATCCGTGTATTATTTCGATAAAAAGACAGTTTCTGGTGTCCGCTTTGATAAATACCACATCACAGACTCCAATGGAAGAATTTCAAAGGGAGAGCGTGGCTTTGTAAACGTAGCTGAACAGAACGTGCGGGGCAAAAAAATTATCGCAGGCATTTATTATGTGGAAGCGTACGGAAAACTGGCTGATCGTGGAACAGTACGTTATATAAGACAGAGAAGATTCGGTGGGCGTAATTTTAAAAGTGGTTATTATTATTTCTATGGAACTGGAAGAATCTGCATGCGTCCGTCTTTTCATAAAATGAACAAAACAGTTCAGGGAAAAAAGTTTAACGGAATCTATTATTTTGGCAATGATAACGGAAGAATGGCACAGAAGGCAGGGTGGGTAACCTGTGATGGCCAGCAATATTATGTAGATCAAAATGGAAAAATGCTGGTGAACCGGTGGAAAGATGGCTATTACCTGAAATCTAACGGAACCATTGCGAAAAATATGAAAACACCGGATGGTCAGTATGTGGACTGGAGGGGAAGAAAAAGTACAAGATCAGAGTATGCCTTAAGTGAGTTTAAATCGGAATTAGAGAGTTTTGCTTCTGCCTACGGTGGAAACTGGTCTGTTTATATAAAAGATCTGAAAACAGGAAATGTTGTAAATATAAATGATCAGGAAATGTATCCGGCAAGTACGATCAAGGCGTTTGTGATGGCATCCGTCTATGATCAGATTCGTCAGGGAAAAATGCAATACAGCTCCGGTGTGTACAGCTTGCTGTGGGATATGATCACCGTCAGTGATAATGAATGTTATAATGAACTGGTAAGGCGTCAAGGGGGCGGAAGCTTTGTAGGAGGAACGGCTGTAGTGAACCAATATCTTCGAAAGAACGGTTACAAAAATACCGGCTGCCACAGTTCCTTGCATCCATCTTCTTCAGCCTGGAGCAGTGATGGGTGGCGTAACACGGCATCTGCAAAAGATTGTGGGATGCTTTTAGAAAAAATCTATAGAGGTCGGTGCGTTTCTCAACAGTATTCCAGAGAAATGTTAAATCTTTTACTGCATCAGACGAAACGATACAAAATTCCATCAGGCCTTCCGGCAGGTGTAGTGTGTGCGAACAAAACGGGTGAAACAAGCTCAGTTCAGCATGATATGGCGATCATCTATGGAAAGAAAACAAATTATGTATTATGTATATTTTCTGAAGGAGCTTCCGAAGATCATTTACTGCACGGAATCCGTTCGATTTCTTCAAGAGTATATCAATATCTGAATAAATAAAGATCAGCCAGCAGTCATGAGCCCGGGGGCCTTCCTTGATTCGGTAAAAATAAGGGGCATTCATGAACGTGCTGGCTGATTTTGTATTATCATCAAAGAAATGGTTGCGGAAGAATTTCACAGATAAGATTTTTCTTTATCCTTTAATATGCCGGATGTTTCCGGTATCTGTGGTATCGTAGCCGGTCTGGAGAGACAGGAACCGACGGAAAGGTTCGGATGCAATGGTTTCCACTACGGACTGAAAGCCAGGGGTGCTCAGATTCTTGGTCTGCATAACCAGGAAGAGTGATTCCTGGCAAACAGGAAGAAAATCCAGCTCCGGAAAGCTTCTCGCCACACAGGCCTCGCCAAGAGCTATGTCTGCCTGTCCACCAGCCACTGCGGCAGCCGTGGAGTGATCGGTAACAAGCTCATTTCGATATCCGGATATGGAATCCGGTGAAATTTCGGAAGACAGCAGTGTACGGTCGAGAAGGATTCGACGGCTGCTTCCTTTTTCGCGGTTCGCAAAAATAATATCTGCCCGTGTAAGATCAGAAAATCCCCGGATATTCTTGGGATTTTCTTTTTTTACATAGAAGCCGACGGGATACTGACACAGAGAGATCACAGTCAGTGGGACACCGGGTACAAGGCTATGGATATCCTCCGGTGAGGCGGATGCACAGGCAATGTGGACTTTTTCAAAATAGAGAGAATACAGTCCGTTGTAGGTATTCATGTGAGATTGCAGAATCGGCAGACTGTCCGGGTGTGTGGGAAGCTGATTCAGGAGAAGATCCAGAGCCGGAGAAGCCTGCCCGCTGATGATCAGTCCACTGGAATGCAGAAGATAATCTCTTTTCAGAAGAGAACTTTCCGGCTGATAATTGTGAGACTGAACAGAAGGGGAAGAACATTCCGGACTATTAAGATACTGAGACAACTGTTCCTCGCTGACCCGCAGTTGTTTGCCGACTTTGGAGGATGGCAGCTCTCCCCGCTTGATCAGGTCATATACCGTTGACTTTTTGATCTTCAGCTTATCTGCCACTTCCTGGGCTGTGTAAACCTTATTCATCGATACCTACCATAACATTGGTTGCTTTGATGACTGCGTAAGCATCAGAGCCTACTTTCAGTCCAAGTTCTTCCACCGCCGCACAGGAGATGGTAGCAGTGATGATATTTCCACCACCGATATCGATGGAAACGATGGAATTTACAGCTCCCTGGTTGATGTTGATGATTTTTCCTTTTAGCTGATTACGTGCACTGAGTTTCATAGGTAATTCTCCTTTTCTTGAATATTGAATGAACCGGATCAGGCAAGTTCTATGCTTCCGTTGTACAGAGCAATGAACATGATGTGGGATTTGTCCGTATCAGGAGTGCTGCAAGCCACTCATGATAAGAAACGAAGCTTGTCAGCTATGCATTTATGATAGCACTTGTAGAGAAAAACAGCAATGCCTTATAGCTTGACAAGAAACTTTCCTTTCGGTAAAATTATACGAAACAATTCAAAACTAAACAAAACTGAATGAAACGGAAAAGGAGAGAAGCAAAAGATGAAGAAAAAAATCTTAGCAGCTCTTACCGCGGGAATTTTAACAACAGGCCTTATGACCGGAACTGTTTTTGCAGCAGACAAAGAAGTGAAAGGTGATGAGAACCTGAAGGGAGAGGTTTATGCTTTTATCGCTGCCAGCCTCAGCAATTCCATGGAGGAGATCCAGAAGGATTTCAATGAGCTTTATCCGAATATAACGATCTATTACAGTGCAGACAGCTCAGGTACACTGCAGACACAGATCGAGGAAGGTGCACGCTGCGATCTTTTCTTTTCAGCAGCAGATAAACAGATGGATGCCCTCACAGAGGAAAAACTAACAAAGGAAGACACCGTCAAGGATCTTCTTGAGAACAAAGTCGTTCTGATCAAACCAAAGGACGGAGAGACAAAGGTAACAGGATTCGAGAATATCACAGACGCTGAGAATCTGGCGCTTGCAGGAGAGGATGTTCCGGTGGGACAGTACTCCCGTGAGATCTTTAGCAATCTTGGAATCATGGACGATGTAAACAAAATGGAGATCAACGAGTGCAAGAATGTAACGGATGTACTTGCAGCAGTCAGTGAAGGAAGTAATGAGGTTGGTGTTGTATATGCGACAGATGCTGCATCTGTTACTGATAAAGTAGATATCATCGCAGAGGCGCCGGCAGACAGCCTTAAGACGCCGGTTCTTTATCCTGTGGGACTTATCGAGGACAAGGAAGCATCTGAAGACGATACAAAGGCAGCAGAGGTTTTTCTTGATTATGTAGAGTCTGACGCAGCGATCAAGGTATTTGAGGACTATGGATTTACAGCATATGAGGCTGAGGACAGCACAGCTTCCGCAGACAGCACATCCAAATGAGTATGATGTAGAAAATCGGCAGTAAATACTGAAACACAGTAAATGCTGACACAGGAATGAAATATGGCAGAATTTTTGAGCGAAATAAATTGGAGTCCTCTGTGGATTTCCTTAAAAACAGGTCTGGCAGCGACAGTGATCGCTTTTTTTCTGGGAATATTCTTTGCCCGAAAGATTATGAAACTGAAGCCGGGAGCCAGAGCAGTACTGGACGGGATCCTTACTCTTCCGTTGGTACTTCCTCCTACAGTGGCTGGATTTTTTCTGCTTCTGATCTTCAGCCTGAAAAGGCCCTTCGGAAGCTTTCTTCTGGATAATTTTGATATTAAGATCGTGCAGACCTGGAAGGGCTGTGTGATTGCAGCGGCAGTGATCGCATTTCCGCTGATGTACCGCAATGCACGGGCTGCTTTTGAACAGGTGGATATAAATCTTATCCATGCAGGTCAGACTCTGGGGATGAGCGACAGCCGGATATTCTGGCGAGTAGTTATGCCGGCGGCAGGACCGGGGATTGCATCCGGAACAGTGCTGGCATTTGCACGCGCGATCGGAGAATATGGCGCAACCTCCATGCTTGCCGGAAATATCCTTGGAAAAACCAGAACAGTTTCTGTTGCCATTGCATCAGAGACAGCAGCCGGAAATTACGGAACTGCAGGATTCTGGGTCATTGTGATCGTGCTGATATCCTTTGTGATCGTGGCATTGATCAATATCGTATCCGGAAGAGGAATGAAGACAAGAAGGTGGATCTGATGGCAGTCAAAGTAAATATCGAAAAAAACTTCCGTGATTTTTCCCTGAAGGTGAATTTTGAAGGCAGTTCGGCATCCATTGGGCTTCTTGGTGCTTCCGGCAGCGGAAAAAGCATGACCTTACGTTGTATTGCAGGGATCGAAACACCGGATAAGGGAAGAATCGTCATCAATGGAAAAACAGTGTTTGATTCTGAAAAGGGGATCAATTTGAAACCGCAGAAGCGACGGATCGGATATCTGTTTCAGAATTATGCTTTGTTCCCAACCATGACAGTGGAACAGAATATCCGCTGCGGTTATCGTGGGGAAAAATCCTCCGCCAGGGAAAAGGTGGCAGATCTGATTCGGCGATATCATCTGGAGGGGCTGGAGAAGCGCCTGCCCTCACAGCTTTCCGGCGGACAGCAGCAGAGAGTGGCACTGGCCAGAATGATGATCGGAGAGCCGGAAGCTATTCTTCTGGATGAGCCGTTTTCCGCACTGGACGGTTACCTGAAGGACGTGCTCCAGCGGGAGATGCAGGATTTCCTCAAGGACTATCCGGGAGATATGATCCTTGTGACACACAGCAGAGATGAGGCCTATAAATTCTGCAGGGAGCTTTCCATTGTACATGAAGGCAGGATCATTGTGACAGGGGAGACAAAGCAGCTGTTTGAGAGACCGGGACTTCTGGAAGCAGCAAAGCTTACCGGATGTAAGAATTTTTCCAGAGCGGAGAGACTGGGACCTCACGAGATCTATGCGGCGGACTGGAAAATGAAGCTCCGTACCGAAGAAAACGTAGATGAGGACATTACTTACGTAGGGATACGCGGCCACTGGATCCGCCCGGAATCAAAGCCGGGTGAGAACTGTATGGCAGTGCGGGTAGAACAATACATAGAAACTACATTTGAACATCAGTATATGATCCGGAACAAAGCGGAAGAGAATGCTGCCGGATTATGGTGGATGCGTCCCAAAAACAGCTTTACGGAGGATCCGGATAAAGATCTTCCGGAATATCTGTATCTTCCACCGGAGCATCTGATGTTGCTGAAATAAAAAAGCCCGGAAACAGACATTATCTGCTGTTTCCGGGGCTTTTTTGTGTTCCGGCATTTTGGATGGATTTTTACGGGCAGAATTTATTTTCCATGATTTCCGGAGTAGGTGATGTAATCGGACACCATCATGGCAAGCTTGAAGGCCAGTGCATCCTCAAAGGTACGGATATCCAGGCCAAAACGTTTCTGCAGCTTTTCAAAACGGTATACCAGAGTATTCCGGTGCACATAGAGCTGTCTGGAAGTTTCAGAAAGGTTCAGGTTATTTTCAAAGAAGGTCCGGATGATATTGAGGGTTTCGTCGTCAATAGATTCTAGGGATTCTTCTCCGAAGATCTCGCCTACAAACATGTTGCAGACCTGAGTGGGAAGCTGATAGATCAGACGGCCAATGCCCAGCCGGTTGTAACCGAAAACGTTTTTGTCAGCATAAAAGATCTTGCCGACCTCCAGAGCAGTGCGGGCTTCCTTGTAGGCGTCGGAAAGCTCCATGATATCATCTGCAACATTGCTGTAGGAAACCCAGGCAGAGGTCATGGCCTCTGTATTGAGCATATCCACCAGCATGCAGGCGATACCATCCAACTCTTCGTAGCTTTCGGTGTTCTGAAGCTCACGTACTACGATGATGCCGGAATCATCCAGTGCAGTGATAAAATCCCGTGTACGGGCAGAAAAGATGTTACGGATGGTAGCAAGGGCATTTTCGTCCTTATACTGCTTGGTTTCTACAAGAAATACCGCACGGCGGGCAGTAGGTGTGATATGAAGACGGGCAGCCTTGTTAAAAGCCTCTACCTGGGAATAGCGGTCCAGGAGAAGATTCTGCATAAAGGAGTTCTTGTCTGTTTTTTCCGTATAGGCGGTTAGGAGACTTTCTACCTGGCAGACAGCAAGCTCTCCGATGGTAGAAGTCTGCTCTCCGGAGCCCCATACGATCAGAAGCATATTGCTCTGAGGTGCGTTGTTCAGCTTGTACAGACTGCAGCTGTGATTGGAGATGCATAAGGCAGGATCCTCCCGGAACTGAGCAAGCTTTTCAGAAGAAGGAAGCCGGCGATCCCCTGTGGAAATGTATATCTGGTCATTTTCATCCAGAATACAGAAATCAAGACCGCTGATCCGGTTCCAGTCATCCAGAGATTTTTGAATTGTTTGCTGTATTTTCATAAAAAGCGTCCTTTCTGATGTAAAATAAAACTAGTGAAATAAAAAGAAAACCCCGGGAAATCATATCCCCCGGGGTTACATTCTGTTTTTATGATTCGATGAGAATTAGTTTGTGATAGTAAGCTCTGTCTCTTTGTCGAAGAAGTGAGCTTTCTCCATATCGAATGCAAATCTGATCGGATCACCGGTCTTAGCTGTTGTACGAGGATCAACTCGTGCTGTAACCTG
>OKSH01001485.1_pt1 | contig 20540 bp, 15 predicted proteins | sample 1601231 | NCBI WGS metagenome assembly OKSH01 (sample SAMEA3541596, study PRJEB24748) | human gut metagenome | biome: human gut; feature: human-associated habitat; material: faeces | place: China | collected 2012
TTCGTGGAGAACTCAAAAAAGACTAAAAAGAGCGAATCGACCATATCGGGCAGCAAAAGAATTATTTCTGCCATTTTTGCTTTAAATTTAGGATGGAAGAATCAATTCTATTTGGATGTTACAGGACGTAATGACTGGTCTTCTGCATTGGTATATGCCAATCGTACAGGTAATCACTCATACTTCTATCCTTCTGTATCAGGTTCATGGTTGATTAATGAAACTTTCCGCGAAAGTATGCCTTCATGGATTAACTTGGCAAAACTTCGTGCATCATGGGCACAAGTAGGTAATGATACAGACCCATACGCTGTCAATCAGACGTATTCTTTTGCCACAATGGAAATGTATGACGGCAATATCTATACCAATGAACTGGACAAACTGATGAAGATTGCCGACCTTAAACCGGAACGTAAGAATTCATGGGAAATAGGTTTGGATTTCCGTACTTTTAATAATCGTTTGAATTTGGATTTCACTTATTATAAGGAAAATACCACAGACCAGATTATGAAAATCAATGTTCCTGCTATTTCCGGTGTTACCCAACAGTTGGTAAATGCTGGTAATATCCAAAACTCAGGTATTGAAATCGCATTAAATACTACTCCTATCAAAACTAAAGACTGGCAGTGGGATCTGGACTTCACTTATACACGAAACAGAAGTAAAATTGTATCCTTGCATCCTAATGTTGCCAACTATATTGAATTGTCCGGTTATGTAAACGCATACGACTATCATATCGGCTCTGTAGCAAAAGTCGGTGAGTCTTATGGTGTGTTGATGTCAGATGTCACTCAGGCACGTAATGAAAACGGTGTACCTTTGTTGGAGTGGGATGACAGCTGGAGAGGCGCATATAGAGCACAAAGCAAAACAGCGGAAGTAGTGGGCAACATGACACCCGATTTTCTGGGATCTGTAGCAACAACGTTAACTTGGAAAGATTTAAGTTTGAATGTCGGACTGGATATGCGTTTTGGAGGTTTGGTGGCATCTTACTGTAACTTATACGGAACTCAGGCCGGTTGGACAGAAAGCTCTTTGCAATACCGTGACCCGGAACATGGAGGTATGACTTGGACTAGTCAATACGCCGATTCCAAAGGTATTCAATATACTGATGGTATGATTCCGGAAGGTGTTTTTAAAGAAGGAACAATTGCGACCTTGGTGGATGGAACAAAAATGGATGTCAGCGGACTGTCTTACGCACAGCTGGTACAGGAAGGAAAACTGGAACCCACTCATGCCGGTTCATGGTATGGAAATAATTATGCATGGGGAGCACAGACAATTGATGACATTTGGGTACACAAGTTGAGTTATATCGCTTTGCGTAATATTACTATAAATTATCGTTTGCCTAATAGCATCAGTCACAAACTGGGTGCAAAAGGATTGAACCTGTCATTCAGTGCACGTAATTTGGGATATCTGTATAATTCATTACCTAATAACCTGAATCCGGAATCTGTACGTTCTAATTCAGCTTCAGAGTTCCGTATTCGTGGTTTCGAGCCTTATACGGCAAGTTACATATTTACAATTAATGCCAATTTCTAATTGTTAACTTTAAAAGAATTATCAACAATGAAATATAGAACTTTAGCAGCCGCACTGCTTTTAGGAAGTGTAATGTTTACTTCCTGTGTAGATGAATTCTCTGAATTAAATTCAGATCCGTCTACTATTACAAAGCCTGATATTCGTTTCCTGTTCACTAAATGTGAGGCTTCTTTCCAACCGGGAGATTATGCACAGTGGTTTGGAGGATTTAATGATCTTTCTACCTGGTCGCAAACAACAGTTTCATCAGGAGGTAATACAACTCGTTCAAATCGTCCGACTGATGAAGCCAATGGTTGTGGTTATGAAGTAAACGAAGTTCTTCGTTATGCTAATGAGATTCGATATCAAATCAGCCAGTTGCCTGAAGAGGAAAAAGCGACTTATGAATATATCCAATATCTTTGTAATCCTTTGTTGGTTTATTTAAGTATCCAAGATGCCGACCTATATGGCTCACGTCAATATACAGAAGCAGAACAAGCCAGATATACCAATCCTCCTTTGTTATTGCCTAAGTATGACACTCAAGAGGAACTTTTGGAAGTATGGCTGAAAGAACTGGACCAGACTATTAATTATCTGAGCAGTAACGAAATCAAAGATGTTTTGAATAATCAGGACTTTATTTATAAAGGTGATTTGAAAAAATGGGGCAAACTGGCCAATTCTTTGAAATTGAAAATTGCAGCCCGTTTGATAAACAAAGACCGGAACCGTGCTTTTGAAATAGTAAAACAGGTAGCAGAAAGTCCTGTTGGCTTAATTGCTACTACGGATGATGACTTTGTATATAACAAGGGTAAGTTCGATAACAATTGGAATAATGATTTTTCTGTAGGAGTAGGTACGCAACATCTTATAGACTTTTTGGTAAACAACAAAGATCCGCGTTTGCTTTATTTCTTCCAAAAGAATGACTACAATTCTAATGTTGTGCAGGCTTATTTTGATCAAAAAAGAGAAATGCCGGATTTTGTAGAAAAGAATGTAATTTCTGAGGTTAAAAATGGAAAGAAAGTCTTTAAAGAATGGGGTGGTCCAGGTGAACCTTGGGTACGTTATTATGGTCTTCCTGTAGAAATAGGTGCAGGACAGATGGACAAATACGAGGATTATTTTGACCCCACAGGACAATTGTTTGTTTTGTACTCGGCAGCTGGTGCCAAGAAAAGCTATTATCCGTGTACTTACCGGAATCAAGAAATGGTAAAAGGTTTGTTGACATATACTTATCCGGATGCTCCGGATGTTACTCCGGTTCAGGACACTCAACAATATGGCTGGTATGGTCTGTATTTTTCGGCAGCGGAAACCAATTTCTTCTTGGCTGAATTCACCCTGTTGGGAGCTACTTGGAATGGACAAAAAAGTGCCCAAGAGTATTTTACAGACGGTATCACTGCTTCAGTAAAAGGATATGATTATGTTGCCGGTCAGAATCATATACCTTATTATGACAGTCCTTATGTAAATGACCCTCATGATGTTTCCATTAAGCTGCAAGAGGAATGGCTGACAGAACTGCTTAAGAAAGAGGCTTATAATTTAAGTGGAGATAAAGCTTCTGATTTGGAAAAAGTGTATATCCAAGAATATCTCCATTATTTTAATGCACCGATTGATCAATATGTTAACATTATGCGTTCTGGTGTTCCTATGAAGAATAGTTCCATTTTACCGCGTAAGGAATTTGACGAACAATTGGGTGACTCTTATCCTATCCCTAGAAGATTTGCTGTTATGGAGCCTTTGGAATCAGATCAGTTACATGACATAACTATCGCTGCATATAAAGCACAAGGTTATACATATCAAGGTACAAATGCAAAAAATCCGCAAGTTTTGCATGACGAACGTGTATGGATGGATAAAGAAAATCCTGATTTTGGCAAAGGACCGAAGAACTGAAAATAAAATTAAAGAATAACAGTTCCCCTTGTTTTTCCTGTAAAAACAAGGGGATTGTTTTATTTTGACCTTCAGGACTATACATAGAATTATTTTGCAAATATTATTTATATGTAAGTAAAGAGTTGATTCTTCTTGAAAAAGATAAGGACTTTCTAAAACAATGAGCCGATGCTGTTTTCATTTGTAAGATGAAAAACTTTCCCATCAATTATTGAAAGTTCTCATTCTTTTACGGAATGTAATACTCCCTTATTTCTTTGTGCAAAGTAGTGATTTGGGTAGAAATGAAGTAGAAAATTTCCATTTAAAGTTTGTTTTAACGGCTTTAAATGGAAATTTCTTTTTGTCGTTATCATATTCAACTCCACTGAATATCAATACAATAGCTGTAAGAGTAGTTCTGAAGGAACTAATGAAACGGAATTACTTGATTTTCAATAAACTTTAAAAAATCACAGCTATGTTAAAACGACTAAAATCAGTCAGTATGTTGCTGTTCCTAATGGGTGCCTCTACCGGAGCAGCATACGCGGTCGCCAATCCCGGCGTTACCGACGTGAAAATCACACAACAAAGTGGTACATGTACAGGAGTTGTCAAGGATGCTACGGGTGAAACTGTCATTGGTGCATCTGTAGTAGTGAAAGGTACGACTAATGGTACTATTACCGGACTTGACGGTGACTTTTCTTTGTCAAATGTAAAAAAAGGAGATATCATTCAGATCTCTTTTGTCGGTTACATTACTCAAGAGGTTCTTTGGAATGGTACCCCTTTGAATGTTATTTTAAAAGATGATACCCAGACTTTGGATGAAGTGGTAGTCGTTGCATTTGGAACGCAGAAGAAAGTGAATGTGACCGGTGCTGTATCTACTGTCGGAGCGAAAGAGATTGCGGCACGTCCTGTTAGTTCTACGGTTGAAGCTCTGCAAGGAGTTGTTCCTGGCATGAATATTTCAACAAGTAGTGATGGTGGTTCATTGAAAGGTAACAAAGAATTCAATATTCGTGGTACAGGAACTATTGGTAAAGGCTCATCAGTATCTCCTTTGGTGCTGATTGATGGAATGGAAGGGGATATTAATGCTATTAATCCACAGGATATTGAGAATATTTCTGTTTTGAAAGATGCTGCTGCGTCTTCTATTTATGGTTCACGTGCGCCGGGAGGTGTCATTTTGATTACTACTAAAAAAGGTAAGTCAGGAAAACCATCTATTAATTATAATAATAATTTCCGATTTAACTCTCCATTGAATATGCCTCATATGGCAGATTCATACAGTTTTGCATTAGCTATCAACGACCAGCTGACCAATGGAGGACAGTCGCCAATGTATAGTGAGAAGAAATTGCAACAAATTTTGGATTATCAGCATGGTAAATCTACACAATATATGTGGGCTACGGATGCTGGACGTTGGAATGCATTTGATGACCCAAATCGTCAGGATGTTATGCCAACCGCTAATACTGATTGGTTGCATGAGTTGTTTGGTGATAGTTTTACTCAGGAGCATTCAATTAGTGTAAATGGTGGTACGGATGTAATGCAGTATTATATGTCTGCCAATTATCTGGATGAAGGAGGATTATTGAAATATGGGGATGATGGCAGACAACGCTATTCATTTACTGGTAAAATCAATGCGGATTTGGCAAAATGGTTGAAAGTAGGGTATAGTGTTCGTTTTAATCGTATTGATTATAGTTCCCCTTCCTTTGCAAGTGCCGGCGAGAATAAGGAAAATGTATTTTATTTTGATGTATGCCGTTATTGGCCTGTAATTCCTGTTGTAGATCCTAACGGTTTTTATACCGCAGAGTCTAAAATTTACCAATTGACTGAAGGGGGACGTTATAATACTCAGAATGACGTTGTGGCACAACAACTCCAGTTTCTTATTGAACCAATTAAAAATTGGAAAACCACTATTGAATTAAATTATCGTAGTAATTATAATTTCTCGCATACGGATTATCAAACGGTTTATGCTTATGATGTAAACAAGAACCCATATGCTATTGCCAACACAACTTCGGGAGTAACAGAATATGCATATAAAAGCAATTTCTTTAATCCGAATATCTTTACAGAGTATTCATTGGAGTTAGAAAACGGGCATAATATGAAAGCAATGGTCGGTTTTCAAAGTGAGTTGTTTAAACAACGTGATATTACTGCAAAACAAAATAACATAATGTCTGGCATTCCTACTTTAAATACAACTACGGATAATGCACGTGCCAGTGGTGGCTATCAGGAATGGGCAACAGCCGGTTTTTTTGGTCGTATCAATTATGATTACAAAGGTCGCTATCTGGTTGAGGCGAATCTGCGTTATGACGGTTCTTCACGTTTTTTACGCGATCAACGTTGGAATTGGTTCCCTTCTTTCTCTTTAGGCTGGAATGTGGCACGTGAGGCCTTTTTTGAGAAGTATACTAATGTTGTCAATACATTGAAAGTTCGTGGCTCATGGGGTGAACTTGGTAATCAAAATACAGATAATTGGTATCCTTTTTATCGCATTATTGATTATAAACAAAATAATGGCGGTTGGTTGGTCAATGGCTTGAAACCTAATACTGCAGCCGAGTCCAGTCTCGTTTCGGCATTGTTAGGTTGGGAAAAGACCCAAACTTTAAATATTGGTTTTGATCTTGGTATGCTGGACAATCGTTTTAATTTGAATTTTGATTATTTCCAGCGTAAGTCAATTGATATGGTTGGGCCGGGACAGGAATTACCAACAATCTTAGGTATTGCCGTTCCAAATGTGAATAATCTGAATATGACTTCGAAAGGTTGGGAATTACAAGTAAGCTGGCGTGATCAGATACGTGATTTCAGATATGGTGTCACATTGGCTTTATCCGACAACCAGGTTGTAATTGATAAATATCCTAATCCGTCAAAAGATTTAGGCCAAACATATTATGATGGGGCACATTTGGGAGATCTTTGGGGATATCAGACAATAGGAATAGCTAAGACTCAGGCGGAAATGGATGCGCATCTGGCGAAGGTGGACCAATCTTCTATGGGTTCCAACTGGGGAGCAGGTGATATAATGTATGCCGATTTGGATGGTGACGGTGTGATAAGTGCAAAAGATAATACAGCAGACAATCATGGAGATAAAGTTTTGCTGGGTAATAAGACACCACGATATAACTTTGGCTTGAATTTGGATGCGGCTTATAAAGGCTTTGACTTGAAAGTGTTCTTCCAAGGAACATTGAAACGTGACTATATGCCGGGATCGGGTGCTGAAAGTATGATGTTTTGGGGAGCTGTAGGGTATTGGCAGACCAATTTTTTTGAGCCTCACTTAGACTATTTCCGTCCTGCTGATACAACGAGCCCGCTAGGAGCGAATGTCGACGGGTATTATCCACGTCCTTTAGAAAGCGACAAGAATCGTAAAGCACAAAGTCGCTATATGCAAAATGCTGCTTATTGTCGTTTGAAAAACGTAACGTTGGGATATACTTTACCGGCAGATTTGACTAAAAAATTCTACGTGAATAATTTACGTTTCTTTGTGTCTGCAGAGAATCTGTTTACTATAACCAATCTGTGTGATACTTTTGATCCTGAAACAATAGGTGTAGGCAATTGGGAAGGATGTACTTACCCATTGTCAAAGACTATTTCATTCGGATTAAGTGCAACCTTTTAATAAAATAAGATCTATATGAAAAATTATATTCAATATTTAACTATCGGAGCTTTGCTGATGGGCAGCCTGACAAGTTGTAATGACTTCTTGGATAGAGAACCATTGGATAAGGTTACTCCTGAAAAATTCTTTTCTGCAGAAGCGGATTTAGCAGCTTATGCCATAAATAACTATAAGTTTGTTACTGTAGATGATAAGTATGGCATTAATCTTTTTGGAAAAGATAATGATACAGATAATCAGGCAAGCGGAACAAGTAATTCGTTTTGGATTCCTGGTGAGAAAAAAGTTGCTGCCGACCGTGGCGAGTGGAAATGGGAGGATATTCGTTCATGCAACTACTTTTTTGACCAAGTATTACCAAGATATGAGGAGGGAGCTATAACTGGTAACCAAGATAATGTGAAACATTACATTGGAGAAATGTACGTGAACCGTGCATATAGCTATTTTCAACTTTTTACAAAATTTGGTGATCTGCCTATTGTCACAACGGCACTTCCCGATATTCAAGGTGAATTGGTGGAAGCTAGCAAGCGCCAACCGCGTCATAAGGTTGCTCGTTTTATTATTGAAGATTTAAAAAAGGCGGAAGACATGTTGTTGAATAATCCTCCGGGTGGTAAAAATCGTATTTCTAAAAATGTAGCTTATTTGCTTCATGCTCGTGTAGCTTTATATGAAGCTACTTGGGAAAAATATCATCGTGGTACAGCTTTTGTACCGGGAGGAAGCGGATGGCCGGGTAAAGATGCGCAAGGTTATGATGCTGATGTGGAAATTAATTATTTCCTTGATGAAGCGATTGCTGCTTCGAAGTTTGTTGCAGACCAAATGGTAGGCAATTTAGCAGAGAATACAGATACTCCGGAAGGAATGAATGCTTCATTGGTTTCTATCAATCCATATTATACCATGTTCTGTGATGAGAATATGGAAGGGTATAAGGAGATTCTAATGTGGAAAAAATTTGATGAATCATTGGGGGTAACCAGTAATTTGCAGATGGAACTTTGTCGTAATGGTGGTGGATCAGGCTGGACACGTGGTATGGTCAATTCATTCCTTATGCGTAATGGTTTGCCTGTTTATGCCAGTGGTTCGGGGTATAATCCCGATTGGGAGAAGGAAGGTGTAGTTGCTACGGTACAGAATCGTGACTCTCGTCTTGGTATATTCACTAAAAAGCCGGGAGATGTGAATTATTATGGTGATGATGGTACACCCAGTATTTGTCAAATCAGTTTGATATTCGGTGATGCGGGCAGTTTAGCAACAACAGGTTATATTGTAAAGAAGGGTAAACATTATTCAACTCATATGGCGAATGACCATTCTGCCGGTACCTCTGGAGGTATTGTTTTCCGTGGTGCGGAAGCTATGCTTATCTATATGGAAGCTTCATACGAGAAGAATGGAACTGTTGACGGAACGGCAGATGGATATTGGAGAGCGTTACGTACACGTGCAAAAGTAGATCCGGATTATAATAAGACAATTGCCGCAACTAATATGCTGGAAGAAGCAAAAGGGGATTTTGCCGCTTATTCACATGGAACTATGATTGATCCGACTTTGTATAATATTCGTCGTGAGCGCCGTAATGAACTTTGTGCTGAGGCTTTCCGATGGGATGATTTGAAACGCTGGAGGGCACTTGATCAGTTTAAAACGACTCCTTATCGCACGGAAGGTATGCGTTATTGGGGTAGTGTATATGAGGAACAATTAAAAGATCTTTGTATAGTAAATCCGTCAACAGGAAATATGTCTTCTCCTGAATCAAGTGTGTATATACTTCCATACGAAAAAATATTGGAAAATAATACCATTGCAAAACAAAAGGGATTCCTCTTTACTCCTGCCCATTATTTAGAGCCCATTGGGGTGGCTGTATTCCGTCAGACTGCATCAGATCCCAATGACTTCACCTCATCTTCGGTTTATCAAAATCCAGGATGGAAATATGAGGCTAGTACAGGGGCTGTTTCGGTCGAATAAGAATATATATTGATATTATTTTGTAGGGAAGTCTTTTTAGGCTTCCCTGCTTTTATTTAAGGCATTTATTTCCTAAGCGTGTATTTTACCTTTTGAAGGTAGGCATCGCTTATCTGTCTGAAGGTGTGATGAAACATTATAGTGAAGAGTATCATGAATAAAGAACTTCATAGTCGAGGGCATATGTGATGCGGTGATCTATTGTTATATTAATGCATAAAATAAACTATTTTCAAGTGAATATAAATAAAATAAAGGTGTGATTGTTTTTATGAAATGCTCAAATTGTCACATGGAAATCGGTGGATGGGAAAAGACTTGTCCACATTGCGGAGCTATCCTGCGATTTGATGAATCTGGAAAAATAAGCTGCCAGTCTTGTTTCCATAAAAATGACGTTAGCGCACATTTTTGTGTGAAATGTGGTCAAAGATTAATGACGGAGGAACCTGTTTTTCAGCCTGATGAAAGGGAAGATGGACTAAAGGATATTATGCAATATAAATCCCGTTTGGATACAAAGGATATACTAACGGCTCAAAAACGGCAGACAGCGCAAGCGCAACAGGAACAGTGGCGGAAAAAGGGTGAGGAAAGTACGAGGGCTAAATGTCCTTACTGTGGAAGTGAGTCACTTTCGGCCAGCAATGAATTCAATTATCAGGCGGCGGCTTTTGGGTATGGTCTGATGGGCGATGCCGGATATTTAGCGGGAGGGCTAGGTGGCTCCAAACATGTGATGGTGACCTGCTTGAAATGCGGGTACAGATATCGAATTTAGAAGGGGTAGATGTGAAATGAAGTATTGTAGTAAATGTGGAAATGCACTCAACGACGATATGGCTTTTTGTCCGAAATGCGGTGAGGCCTGCATAGAGCAGCCAACTAGCCCAGCTGATCAGAAGTTGCGTGACTTGGAAAGCATACATATCATATTACCAAAAGAAGAGTTATCCTGGGAATACATACGCACTCATAAAGATATTGGTGCTATTTTTGCAAAACAAGAAAAGTTAGCTCAGCAAGCGGTGGAAATCGGCAAGGAATGCATGACTCTCGCCTCAATGGATGAATATAACAAGATTCAAGAAGGAGTTTATCGATTTTATTTACAGAATGCATATGCTTTGATTGATTTGGCGGCATGCCTCTATGAAGATAGTACAGAACTGGATGCTATGTGGAATGAATTCAAATCTTTGGTTGCTAAAGGCCAATTGGATGCGCAGAAATTTATAAATGATATGTCGTCCACGGATGCGAATTACGAGATTTATGCTGGTCTTCAGATACTTTTATCTTCTTACTTCACAGAAGCTCTAGACAGCTCTGTTGTAGCAGATAACGAAAGTTATCAGCAGGCAGTTGTAGATATTCTAAAAAGATATACAGAGGCGCTCTCGCTTTATTTAAACAGGCTGAAAAGTCATTCTTGGGCTCCGCAACCCAGCTTCCATGACAGCCACAGGGAGCTGTTTGATAAAATGCTCGCTAAACTTCCGCCTAACAAAGCGAGCAGTATAGATCAAAGCGTTTTTTCTGAAATTAAGCAGGATGCTGCAAAGGCTGTTTCTGCTAACGGCTCCAACAATTCTAAGCCTGCCGGCAAATCGGGATGCTATATCGCAACGGCTGTGTATGGCTCTTATGAAGCACCGGAGGTGCTCGTCCTGCGGCGTTTCCGGGATGAGGTATTATCGCAGACGCTTTGGGGCCGAGCTTTCATCAAAGCATATTATGCGATTAGCCCGCCGGTGGCGGAGTGGTTGAAAGGGGCGGATACAATTAACCATTTGGTGAAACAAGCTTTGGATAAATGGGTGTCCAGATTGAATAATCAATCATAAATATAAAAAATAAAAATGTGGCAGGCTGGCCGGTTCGAATCGAACTAGACAGCCTGTTTATTTAATGATTCATAATTTTAAGCCCTGGAAGGGCATTGCGTAACCAAGTGGGAAGAGCCTGTGTACTGTTTAGGCTTTCTACTAGCCCTTTAGCTTGGCAAATACAATGTGGGATAAACGATATAATTACCAGAATATATATAACTTTCGGCGATATTTCAGCCATCAAAATTTTTAAAATTCGATTCGATAAAATACTGTCTGCAATCCATCGTCCGCCGCCCGATTTCCTTGACCTTTCTTATGAAAATTGTTAAAATATACTCCATATTAACAGCTGGTTTTCAGCCGTTTTCAGGAGGATCCTCTTATGATGAAAATTTCTCCCTCCATCCTCTCCTGTGACTTTTCGCGCATGGGCGAGGAGTTTGCCCGCATGGAAAAATGCGGTGCAGATTGGCTGCATATCGATGTGATGGATGGGCATTTCGTCCCAAATCTCACGCTTGGCGCGCCCATTGTAAAGGCGCTGCGTCCCTACGCCTCCATTCCGTTTGACGTCCATTTGATGATCAGTAATCCGCTCCAATATGTGCCGGATTTTTTGAAGGCGGGTGCGGATATCCTGACCTTTCATATTGAGTCCGATTCTCCTGTGGAGGAGACGATCGAGCTGGTCCGCGCGGGCGGCTCGGTTCCCGCTTTGAGCCTGAAGCCCAAAACGCCCGCCGAGGCGGTGTTTCCGTACCTCGACAGGCTGGGTATGGTGCTTGTAATGACAGTGGAGCCGGGCTTCGGCGGGCAATCCTTTATGGAGGATATGATGCCGAAGGTTGCGGCGATCCGCCGCGAAGCGGACAGGCGCGGGCTGAACCTCGATATTCAGGTGGATGGCGGTATCAGCGAGAAAACCATTGCCGCGGCGGCGAAGGCCGGAGCGAATATCTTCGTGGCGGGCAGCGCAGTGTTCGGCGCGACGGACGCGGCGGCGATGATTGCCTCCTTGCGCGTCAAAGCGGAGCAGGCAGCGCAGTGATCAAATGGCCCCGCTGATTTGCTCCAGCGCATTGCTTTTGCATATGCTCTGCCAATGCTCGCGGGTAAAGGCGGCGGGGAGTTCTCCCCGTGCGCAGGGGGCTCCAAATTCGGAAAGCGCAATTTCCAGCAGGTCGGATGACTCCTCGGATGAAACGATCAGGCGGTAGCAATGCTCCTGCCGGTATAATTCGCTTTCTGCTGGGAGAGCGTTCAACCGGCGGACGTTTTCGGCGGCGTCAAGCAGCCTTTGCGCGCTGGTAAACTCATAGACGATTGGAGTTCTCGATTTTTTCATGGTCAAGTGGCGCTGCGGCTTATGCTCCTGCTCAAGGACGGTAAATTGAAGCACGCAGCCTCCCTCACGAGCGGGTAGCGCCTCAATGAGCATTCGGCCGGATGGATCAATATCGCGGCCAAGTTCCCTGCGGGCTTCATCCAGCAACGTCCAGATAACGCGGCGCGTTTCAATATTGGCGTAGTCCATCTCCTCATATGTAATGTGCAGCTTCGTCATGTCGTCCGCTGTCAGCCGGACTACGATTTTATTCTCTTCAGGCGCCTCGATCTTCAAAGGCACATCCCTCCCCAATCAAAATCAGTTTGCTCGATTTCCTCTCTCTATCATATGCCCAGGCGTAGTCATGCGCAATGCATAATTTCTGGCAAAAGGCCTACAATGAATTTACAGGAAAGGCGGTGAGGCGCTTGTCCGCTTCGGGAGAACAGATCAGGACGCCTTCTGAAAAGGCGTTTCGATCCTATACCATTTCAACGCTCCTTATGCTGATTGCTCCGGCGGTGATGGCGTTTTATTATTACCGGTGGAGGGTGCTCCTCCTTTTGGCGGTTTCCATTTCTATAGCGGCGCTCTGCGATGCTGCCGGCGCGGCATTGATGCGTAGAAAACCGGGGATGGATCCATTATATGCGGCGCTCACCGGCGCTATGATTGCGCTGCTGTTGCCCGCGTCCGCACCGCTGTGGCTGCCTGCCGCAGGGAGTGCGTTTGCAATCGTGGCGGCAAAGCTGCCCTTTGGGAGCGCAGAAAAGACGCCGTTTGTCCCCGCCGCGGCTGGTATCGCCTTTTTGTGCGTCTGCTGGCCGGAGCTCGTTTTTACCTATCCGGCGATCGATAGCTCGCTGCCCATGGCAGTGACCGGCTCGGAAGGCTTTGTGCAGGGCGCCTCGTTTGCCTCCATGCTGAAAGTGCATAATTCGATTGATGGCAATATTTTAAGCTATTTCAACGCGGTAATCGGCAAGGTGCCCGGCCCGATGGGCGCTACCTGTATGCTGGTCATGTTTGGCACGGCAATCGCGTTTTTTATTTTCCATTCTTCCCTTTGGCTCAGTTCCGCGGGCTTTGTAGCGGTGTGCTCCGTATGTTCTGTTCTCTTCCCGCGGATTTTGACGGGGCGCAAGCTGTCCCTAACGATGGAGATTTCAGCGGGCATGCTGGTGTTTACCGCGCTGTTTCTTTTGCCGAATCCCGCCACGCTTCCCAAAACCCATTTACAGCGGCTGCTTTACGGCATGGCGGCGGGTGGGATTTGTATGCTGCTGCGGTATTTCGGCGCTTATGAAGAAGGCGCATGCTTTGCGGTGCTGTTGATGAATGCCGTTTGGCCGATGGCAGACGGGCTGATAAAAGGCCATAAGGAAAAGCAGCAGGCGGCCGCCTCGGCCACGGATATGAAGAAGGAAGGGGGCGGTATGAATGCGTGAGCAGGAGATGCAGGTTCTTTCGGCCAAAGAGGCCTTTCGACGTGGCATTCTGCGGGGCAATCCGGTTTTAATGCTGTGCCTGGGCCTGTTTCCAGCGATTATGCTTGCCACCACGCTGAAGGCGGCTGCAATCGTAGCAGTGGTATCAGCCGTCCTGCTGATGATCATGGAGCTCTTGACGGCTCTCGTATTAAAGAGGCTGCCCTTTTGGCTGCGTATCGGAATATACGCCTTGCTCAGCTTCGGCCTACTCGCGGGCGGACTGTTTGCGTGCGAGCGCTTTTTCCCGGATTTTCTGGGCACGCTGAGCGGCTATCTGCCACTGCTTGCGGTCAATGCGATGATTGTGTTCCGCTGCGAAACCTGCGCTGCGCATCAATCCCTCCGTGTGAGCCTGATGGATGCGCTGGGCGCCTCCCTGGGCTATGCGATCGTGTTGCTGCTGCTCGGATTTGTCCGCGAGTTGTTGGGAAGCGGCTCTATTTTAGGACGTTCTTTTCCAACTCTACCGAAGATTACGGGCCTATTGATGCCCTTTGGAGGTTTTTTGCTGCTGGGCTTTATGGCTGCCGCCGTAAAGTGGATTTATCATCTGCGCCATTCTGGAGAAGAGGAATTGGCAACTCCGGTTGCCCATGTGGATGATGAGGATGTATCCGTGATTGAGCCGCTGGCGCGCCTGTTCCACCGGAAACGAAGCGCTGTGCAGGAAGAATCCGCACCAAAGTCAAAGAAAAAGCCGGAGCAATGGCCGAAGCATGAAACAGATGCTTTGGCTAAGAAGAAATCCGTTCCACTGCCGCATGAAAAGAAGCCCAAAAAGCCGGTGAAGAAAAGCAGGCCCGCGAAATTGGAGCATCAAAAGCCGGGCGACGTGCCGCCTACACAAGAGCCGGCCTCAAAGCATCCGCCCACGAAGAGGAGTAGCTCCGTGGAGAAAGCGTTGAAAGTAGAGAAAGTTAAAAAAGAAGCGCCCTTGTCCGCGCAGAAACGCCCTGCCCACAAGCCGGCAGCCTCTGACGCACAGCCTGATTCGGCACGCAAGCCGAGGCAGGATGAGGAAATGGAAAGCTTTGCGGACGTATTAGCAGCGCTGAACCGGCGGCGTGCAGAGCAGGAGAGTAAACTGCGGGCGGATAATGTCCAGGATGCAAAAGAGAAAGGGGAGCAGCCATGAACGGATTTGTCACGCTTTTGGTAACGGCGCTCTATGCCCTACTGTTGCAAAATCTGGTGTTTACAGGCGGATTCGGCGCAAGCGAGGCGGTCAGAATCTCTTCCAAGCCGCGTTATGTGCTATCGTTTGCCTTGTTTATCACCGTGTTTTCCGCTGCAACCTCGATTATCTGCCGCGCATTAGAGCTGCTGCCACAGGTGAGCCTTGCGCATACGCTTGTACGGCTGCTCATATATATGATTGTGCTGTTTGTATTGTATGTGATCGTAGTGCTGGTGTTTCGTTATGCGTTGCATGCAAGCGACAGCATCCTTCGGAAGATCGGCATGGCGGCATTCAATACGCTAGTGCTTGCGATCCCTGTGATCAACCGCAGTGCCGCTTATACGGTGGGCGAATCTCTTGGCGCGGGCCTTGGGGCAGGCGCGGCCTTCGCTCTGGCCGTGTTTCTGATCCATGCGGGGATTCACGTGTTGGATCGTAACGATAAGATCCCAAAGGCCTTTCAAGGAACGCCGGCGCTTTTTATTTATGTTTCTTTGCTGGCGCTTGCGTTCACTGGTTTTTCCGGCAGATCCCTGTTTATATAATTGCAGGACGGTGCCTGAAGCGCTCTGTTTTTACCAATGAAGGGTGCGAATTCCACGAAAGGATGGCTGTTGTATGGGAAAAAAATATAAAGTAAAAAAAGACTACGGCTCCGGGCAGCGCTCCAGCTACTACGGCTTTCGGAAAGATTTTCCGGAAGGGGGGCGCAAAGGCCGCTTCCGCAAAAGTGCCAGCCGCTCAGAGCGCGGCAAAAGAATTGCTAAGATCGCGCTAATGGTGTTGGGCTTTGCCGCAGTAATGGTGCTTGCCTTTTTTATTACAGATTTTGCTTTGAATTTATCCAATAAGCCCGCTGTTACCAAGCCGCCTCAGGTGGAAACAGGCAGTGGCGGGCAAGGATCGGATGCGCCGCAGGAGCCGCAGTCAGAGGGGCCTGTAGCGCAGCAGCAAAAAGCAATTGCGGCGCTCTGGCTGCCGGAGAGGACGCTTCGCAATGCATCTGCCCTAGATAGCTTCCTTGCTGTTGCAAAGCAGAGCGGTGCATCCGCTGTAATGATTGACGCAAAGGATACTGACGGCACGTTGTTTTTTCCCTCCGCATTGGAGCAGGTGAAGGTAACGGGCGCCGCAGAGGGGGCTTATTCGAATTTTGCACAAGCGATTCAAAAGATTCATGACAATGGCTTGTCTGTGATTGCGCGGGTGCAGTGCTTCCGTGACCCGTTGGCCGCCAGAAGGTTGGGGGAGGGTAGCGCGGTATGCTACCAGCGGCCCGGCACGCTCTGGCTGGACAACAGCGCGGATAAAGGCGGCAAACCATGGGCAAACCCCTATTCGGAAACAGTGCAGAGCTATCTGACCGGTTTGATCGGTGAGCTGACAGCCATGGAAATTGACAGCATCCTGCTCGATAGCGTGCAGTTCCCCAGCGGATATGCGCTGAATAAGACCTATTATATAGGAGAGAGCGAAAGCGGCGTATCCCGAAATGATGTTTTAAAGAATTTTGTTGCCAGTGCAAAGCAGGCGGCTGGCAGTAAAAATGTGATTTTGATGCAATCAGGGGAAGGGGCCCTCGGCGGTGGAGAAAGCCAGTATCATGGCAGTCTGTTTGGAAGCGGCGCCGATGTTTATGCGCCGGATTTGCGCCTGTCTGGGCTCAAAGGAAGCATTACAATCGGCGGAGAATCATTCTCGCCCGCAAAGGATCCGTCCGTTTTCCTTGCGGCCGCTGGGAAGCAGCTGAAAGCCGCGGCGGGAAATGCCACCCTGATGCCCCTTTTGAATGCGAGCTCTGATGTGAGCGAGCAGGTGGCAGCCCTGAAAGCGGCAGGGATTGAAAGCTATATTCTATACAATGAGGGCGGTAGCTATACTGCGGTTCAATAAGGAAATCAAAGAAAGGCGTCCTGTCTATTCAGACAGGACGCCTTTTTATCAGATTCTGTTGCTCAGCTTAATAGAGGAATTGGGAGGACCAGCCGCATAAAATCAAGCCTTTGGATTAACAATATCGCGCCAATCAAGGTCTCCACGGTCGAGGCTGTGAATCAATGCCTCCGCAGTTGCAATATTGGTTGCAACCGGAATATTATGCACATCGCACAAGCGAAGCAGATTGGCTTCGTTGGGCTCATGTGGCTTCGGGCTAAGGGGATCGCGGAAAAACAGGAGTAAATCGATTTCATTGCACGCGATCCTTGCAGCAATCTGTTGATCGCCGCCCTGTGAACCGCTTAGAAACCGCTGGATGGAAAGCCCAGTTGCCTCAGAGACAATTTTGCCCGTCGTGCCAGTGGCGCACAGTGTGTGGCGGCTGAGTACGCCGCAGTAAGCGATACAGAATTGCGTCATAAGCTCCTTTTTCGCGTCATGGGCAATTAGTGCGATATTCATATATGCAGCTCCTTTTTTATGAGAGTGTTGATTCAAAAATAACAATTCTTATTCCTATCATAACAGATAAATTACATTTTATCAAGATGTTTTAACGGGATTTTCTCTCCTTCGATCCTTTTTGCGATTCGAAGATACGCGCTGCCCGCCGGGCAATCAAAGGGCACTGGTTTGCCCATCGCCGCACGGTACGTAACATTCGGATCATCCGGCACAATGCCGAGCAGACGGGCACCCGCGCTGTCGATCACCTGGTCGATATTGAGCAGCTGGCGTTTTGAAACGGGCTGAGCCTTAAAGCGGTTGATAATGAGGTGAATCGGCGCGATGTCCATCGCATACAGCGCGTCTACAGCCGCGGCGGCGCTACGAACGCAGACCGCATCCGGCGTGGAAACGACCACCGCTTCCTGCGCCGCACTGGCAGCCAAGCGAAACCCCCGCTCGATCCCTGCCGGCGCGTCAATAAGGATATCATCAAAAAAGGCATCGTACTGTGCGGTAAGGGAGTGCATGGCACCCGGGGTAAAGGCGGGAGTGTCGCGCAAAGGCGCGGCGAGAAGATGAAGGCCGCCCACCGATAAGGGCGCTTTTTCAGGCGCGCAACGGCCCAACAGGACATCCGCCCAGTCGTAAACTGTGTTTTCCGCGCATCCTAGGATCAAATCCAAGCTGCGCAGGCCGATATCGCAATCGATTAGGAGGATGTGTTTGCCCATGCCTGCAAGCGCTCCGCCGAGCCCGGCGGCCAAAGAGGATTTCCCCGCGCCGCCCTTGCCGGAGGCGATCACAATTTTTCTAGCCATGGTGTTCCACTTCTCCTTTCAAGCGTTATTGCAGAAGGGTATTGCCTTCCTGCGGAAGGTCCATTGCGCTTTCGCTGCCGGAGAAATATTGGTTGTAGATTTCTGCTGCGACCGGCGCGCAGTCAACGCCAGTGTCCCCGCTTTCAATGACAATCCCTATGGCAATTTCAGGGTCGTTTACAGGAGCGTAAGTAATTAGGACAGCGTTATAATCATTCTGCCATTGGCCGTTGATTTTGCGCTTCACCTGGGACGTGCCGGTTTTAGCGGCGGCCTTGACGCCATTTTTAATTTTGGAGAAGGAGCGCGCGCAGAAGCCGGTTCCGTCGCCCACGCGCCGCATCCCTTCATGCACCAGATCAATCGTGGATTTGCTGATATTCAGATTGGCGGAGACGACTGGTTCCTTCTCCAACACCGTTTTGCTGTAATCATAGGATTTAATGGATTTGACCAAATGTGTTTCATAGCGCGTGCCGCCATTTGCAATAGTGGCAGCATAGTTTGCAATTTGGAGCGGAGTAAACAGGTTGTAGGATTGGCCGATCGCATACTGCACCGTATCGCCGGGGCGCCATGGAGTGCCAATCGATTCGGCATATTCCGGCGTGGCAAGCGTGCCGGTTTCTTCCGCGATCTCAATGCCTGTCGGCTGGCCCAGGCCAAATTTTCGGGAATACTCATTCATTTTTTCAATGCCGATCTGATATCCGGCCTCAAAGAAGAAGTTGTTGCAAGAAATCTCGATGGCATGCACAACGCTGATATTGCGATGCGTGCCTGTGCTGCATCCGAGCTTTAGCTCGCGGTATCTTTGGTACCCCCCCCGGCCGCCGCAATAATAGGTAGTGTTTGCATTAAAAACACCTTCTTCCAGGCCGGTGATGGCGATGCCAGGCTTCATGGTAGAGCCGGGCTCATAAGCGCTCATCATTGCACGGTTCCACAGAGGTGCATTTTCCGCCTTAGAGAGCTCGTCATAATTTTTACTGTAGGTAGAGATATCATAGGTAGGGTTTGATACGGCGGCAAGTACCTCGCCGGTGTGAACGTCGATTACCACGGCGGCTCCGCAGAAGGGGTGATCAGGCTGCTCGGCTTTGAGCTCTGCAATCCGCTTTGCAAGGGCTTCGTTCGCAACTTTTTGGAGGTTTTTATCAATGGTGAGAATGATCGTGTGTCCCTGCTCCGGCTCCTTGACGTATTCTGTTGTGATATTGCCGTCGTCGTCCTTTGTAGTGCGTTTCACGCCGTCTGTGCCGCGCAGGTATTCTTCCATTGCCTTTTCGATGCCGTTTTTGCCGATGGAATCGGTTTGGAGATAGCCTTTCTCTTTATATTTTTCATATTCATTTTCACTGATTGCGCCGACCATGCCGAGGATATGGGGAGCAAGCGCGCCATCCACATATTCGCGGTATGGTACGACCTCAATCTCAACGCCCTGATAAAAATCGCTTTTTTCTTTGATTTCCGCTACCGTTTGGGTGGAAACATCTTCCGCGAAGGTGTATGGCGTGCGCTTACTGAACATCAGGCGGTGCATCTCATAGTATACGGAAGCAATTTTGCGCGCCTGTTCCGGCGTATATTCCTGGAGGCTGTATTTTTCAATGAGCGCATCCAAACAATTCTGCGCGGTTGCATAACTGTTAACATGCAGGATTTCATCTGATTTTAGGTAGGCCACATCACTCTCCCGATTCTCCGGGAAGGCAATTTTGCCGCTTTCATCATAAATCAGCGGAAGGTTGTCAATCCATTTTTCCCCTTTGGATTCCAGCAGCTCAATGAGGCTGTTGACGAGCTGATTACGCTGCGCAATCTCATCTTTATTATCAGCAGGGAATTTTTCTGCTGTGAATGTGATCGAGTTGCCCTGCCGGTTGGTCACAAGCGGATTGCCGTTGCGATCCAAAATTTCGCCGCGTGCCGCCTCCACCCGCGTGCTGGCGGAGCTGATGGACTTACCTTGTTCGGCATATTCGGCGCCGTGGACAAGTTGCAGCTGAACAAGGCGGCCTGCAAATAGAAGCAGGAATACGCCCAGCAGACAGACAGAGATGATAACGCGGGAGGTACGTTTGTCCTGATTCATCGGTTCGGCCCATCCTTTCATGCTCAAAAATGTTTTCGTAAAAAATCGTAAAAGACACAGCGGTTAGAAACTGCTGTGTCAAAAATGCTCTGTTCATGGAAACCGCCGTTTTGGTGGCGATTGAGTCAACCATCTGGTTGGCGCTCATGCAGCGCGTCGGATGGAAATCATGCCATCTAGAGGATTACGGACGGCTCTTCATTTGTAGAAAGCGGGTTTTTCAGCT